>Ga0209061_1000122_pt1 | contig 262079 bp, 245 predicted proteins | sample Coa_R1_10_FD_187157 | JGI IMG/M metagenome (GOLD analysis project Ga0209061, IMG submission 187157) | Surface soil microbial communities from Centralia Pennsylvania, which are recovering from an underground coalmine fire - Coalmine... | ecosystem: Environmental > Terrestrial > Soil >... | reverse complement strand
CCTCCTGACCAGAACCCAGGTCTTCACTACAGCCACTTTCGGCCTCTGCCCGCACGCAAGTGCCTGAAAAGCGGTCAGCAAGCCGGCCCGCCGCCCTCAAATCCGGGGGCGAATGCGCGAAGTCGGGATAGTTCCGGCGCGCATGCCTGCGTCGCGACCGTGCGACGGCACGCAGGACGGTGACGGATCGGTTACATCGCGCAACGCCCATCGTGCAACACGGTCGCCGCGATCGATCCTGGCGACCGGCATTCGATCAAGGCGGGCGATAACCCTCCGGCGCCTTGGAGCCCGCGCCGAACAGGAACTTCTCCATCTCCGCCTCGAGGAACTTCCGCGCCTTCGGCTCGATCGGCGTCAGGCGGTATTCGTTGATGAGCATCGTCTGATGTTGCAGCCAGCGCGCCCACGCCTCTTTGGAAATGTTCTGATAGATGCGCTTGCCGAGCTCGCCGGGATAGGGAGGGCGGTCGAGGCCCGGCGCCTCGCGCCTCAAATAGGCGCAATGAACCATTCGCGTCATGGTGCTCCTCGCCTCATGTGCCGATCGCGAGCAGCGCCCGGACCGGAGCCGGCAGGCCGATGGGAGCCGGCTCTCGCGGGTTATACCAAATGAGCTCCGGAGCCTCCATGACCGCGCGGTGCGCGCGGCACTCGAGGTTGAGCGGCGTGATGATGAGATCGAAATGTGTGAACGCATGGCGCACCGGCGCGCCGGGCCGGAGCTCCGGGCAGTCGCAGCCGAGCCGCTGCGCCGCGAATGCAGCCGCCTCGTGAGCGGCAGAGAACTCCGGCAGGCACCAGAGAGCGCCCCAGATGCCGCGCGCGGGACGGCGCTCGAGCAGCACGCTGCCGTCCTCCCGCGAGGCGATCAGCATAAAGCTCTCGCGCTCGCGCCGCGGCCGCGCCGTCCCGCGGGCAGGCAGCTCGTGCTGGCGGCCGGTCTGCCGGGCGATGCAGCGGTCCTCGAGCGGGCAGCCCGCGCAGAGGGGCCGGCGGCGCACGCACACGGTCGCGCCGAGGTCCATGATCGCCTGCGTGTATGTCGCAACGTCGGCGTGGGGCGTGCATTGCTCGGCGCAGGCCCAGAGCCGGTCACGGGTCGCGCGGCTCGCCGGGTCGCCTTCGATGCCGAAGCAGCGCGACAGCACACGTCTCACGTTGCCGTCGAGGATGGGGTGGCGCTCGCCGCGTGAGAGCGCAAGGATTGCACCCGCCGTGGAACGGCCGATGCCGGGCAGGCTCGCGACCTCCTCGAAGCGCTGCGGGAAACGCCCGCCATGCTCGTCGCGGATACGCACGGCCGCGCGGTGCAGATTGCGCGCCCGCGCGTAGTAGCCGAGCCCGGACCAGAGGTGGAGCACTTCATCGAGCGGCGCATCCGCAAGCGCCCCCATGTCCGGGAAGCGGCGCATGAAGCGCTCGAAATAGGGAATGACGGTCGCGACCTGCGTCTGCTGGAGCATGATTTCCGAGACCCAGACGCGGTAGGGCGTGCGGTCGAGCTGCCAGGGCAGATCGTGCCGGCCGTGCTTCGCATGCCAGGTGAGGAGAGCCGCGGCGATGGGAGAGGCGACCGCGGCGATAGGAGCGGTATCGGGGCCGCCGGGACAGGCGTCCATTGCGCCCCGCCCCTCCGGGGCTTCCGGGCGGCCGGTCACGGCTTGCTGCGGCTCGCGTACCAATTGATCGCGAACTGCAGCAGCTGCGCATTGGTCGCGAGATTGAGCTTGCGCTTCAAGCTCTGGCGGTGAGATTCGACCGTCTTGACGCTGACGCCGAGCGTACCCGCAGTTTCGCGCGAGGAGAGCCCCCGGCCGATCAGGCTCAAGACTTGCAGCTCACGATTGCTCAACCGCTCGATCGGATCCGAGACGATGCCGCGCGCGCCCTCGTCGCCGCGGGGCGAAATGAGGGTGTTCGCGAGCGCTTCGCTCACGTAGGTGCCGCCGTCGAGCACGCGGCGGACCGCGACGAGCAGCTGATCGGAAGCGGCCTGCTTCATGATGTAGCCGCTTGCGCCGGCCGCGAGCAGACGGCCCGCATAGATCATCTCATCGTGCATCGAGAGCACGAGCATGGGCAGATCGGGCAGCTGCGCGTGGATGTCGCGCACCAGCTCGAGCCCGTCGCCCTGCGCGAGCGAGATGTCCACGATCACGATGTCCGGCGCAAGCTCGCGGATGGCGGCGCGCGCTTCGCGCTCCGTCTGCGCCTCGCCGCAGACGACGAGATCCGGCTCCGGATCGATCATGCGACGCAGTCCCTGCCGTACGATCGGATGGTCGTCCACGATCAGCACGCGCCGTGGTCCGCTGTGGCGCGGCTGCGCGGCGGGATGCGCGCCGCCCCTCATCAGAACTGCGCTCCATCGGCCCCGCGCGGACCGGCAGCCGGGACAATCTGCCCGAGCGGGCAAGTGCACCGCACCGTCGCGCCGCCCGCCGCGCCGTGGCCGAAAGCGAGACTGCCCCCGAGCATCTGCGCGCGGTAGCGCATGATCTTCAGGCCGAGGCCGTTCGAGCCGCCGGCCGTCGAGGATTCGAGGATCACCGGCGGAAACCCGCGCCCGTTGTCCGCCACTTCGAGCTGCAGCTCGCCCCCTGAGGCCGTGAGAACGATGGTGACCTCCGTTGCACGGCTGTGCCGCATCGCGTTGGTCAGCGCTTCCTGCGCGATACGGTACACGTGCGTAGCGGCCGTCTCGTCGTTGGGCAAGGGTTGCGTGATGCGCGCCTCGAAAGTGACCGGAATCCCGTAGCGCTCCGTCGCGCGCGCGGCGAGAGCCTGAAGCGCCGCCGCGAGCCCATCGTGCTCGGCGCTCACCGGCGAGAGACCGCGTGCGAGCGAGCGTGTGCTTTCGATCGCGGCGTTGACGAGGCCGATGACATCTTCGATGTCGGCGCAGGCGGCCGACCCCTCCTTGCGCAGCTGCGCGCCGATCCCGCGCAGCATCAGCGCAATCCCGGTGAGATCCTGGCCGAGGCCGTCGTGCAGATCGCTGCCGATGCGCTGCTGCTCGCGGTTGGCGATCTCGATGATCTCGCGCTCGAGGCTCGCCGGATCGGCGATCTCGACGAGGAATCCGACCAGGCGCACCGCGCGTCCCGCCGCGTCGCGTTCGAGCGCTCGGCCTCGATCGAGCACCCAGCGCCACGACCCGTCCGCGTGCCGCAGGCGATATTCCGCTTCATAGAGATCGACGGAGCCCTCGATCACGCGGCGCAGCGCCTCCCGCACGCGCGGCGCATCCGCGGGATGCAGGCGGCTCGACCAGAACTGCGGATCGAGGCGGCCCTCGTGGGGCTCGACGCCGAGCATCCGATAGAAGAATTCGGTCTGGCGCGGCTCGCCGGCGGCCACGTCGAGATCCCACATGCCGCCGCGGGCGCTCTCGAGCGCGACTTCGAGCCGCTTGCGGCTCATGACGAGGTCGATCTCCGCGCTCTTGCGCGCGTCGATGTCCATGCAGATGCCGACCATTCGCACCGCGGCACCGTCCGGCGCGCGCTCCACGACGCGGCCGCGCTCGAACAGCCAGCGCCAGCGGCCGCTGCGATCGCGGATGCGGTACTCCGCATCGTAGCAGTCCTCGCTGCCGGCGACGTGCGCATGGAACCGGCGCGAGGCTTCCTCGAGATCGTCCGGATGCAGGTGAGCATCCCAGCGCGCGACGTGGTCCGACCCGTCGCAGGGGTCGAGATTCATCCGCTCGCACCAGTCGCCGAACCAGCGCGTGCGGTCGTGTTGGAAATCGATCTCCCAGAGTCCGACGCCGGCGCCCCAGACGGCCGTCTCGAGCCGGGCTTCGAGCCGCACGGGATCCTCGGCGGCGCTTCGGGCGTCCAGCTTCTCCACGGCGGGCGCCAAGCGGCGCAGAAGGGTGCTCATGCGGTTCGCGGACATGTGCTGCGATGCATCATCGTGATGCGCGCTGAAATAATTGCGAGGTTAGCTGAGATAGTCGGGACGTTACCGGCAGATATTCATTGTGGGCAGCCGAAACGCCCGCTTGCCTGGTGACCGGACGGGTTTTAAGAATATGTCAAATACAACCTCTCCCTGTGGGCTCGACGCCACGCCCCTCCTCGCCCCGACCGGCGGGGCCGGCATTTCGGACGTGCCAGGCTCCGCAATGCCGGACCTGCGCGGCTCGGCAATGGCTGCCCCATCATCCGTCCTGCCTCCGCCGCGCCTCGCCGACTATTCCGAATGGTGCGCGCAGGAGTACTTCGACACGTACTACCGCGAGGCCGTGCTGGCCGACGAGCAGCACGTGCTCGCCTATGAGCTCGAAGCGCTCGCCTCCGAGGGCGGCCCGTTCGGCCGCGCGCTCGAGTACGGCTGCGGCCCGACGCTGCACCGCGCCATCGCCGCGGCGCGCTACGTGTTCCGCATCGACATGGCGGATTGGCTGCCGGACAATCTGCGACAGATCCGGCGCTGGCTGCAAGCAGGCCGGCGCAACAGGGACTGGAACCGCTTCACGCGCCACATCCTCTCCCATGAGCGGGGTCCCGTCGACCAGGGCTGCGTCGAACGGCGCGAGGCGCTCACCCGCTGCGTCATCCGCGAGCTGTGCCTGAGTGATGCGCGCTCGCCGCGTCCGCTCGGCGAGGATCGCGAAGGGTTCTATGACCTCATCATCTCCGGCTTCTGCCTCGATGCCGTCTCCCGCGACAAATTCATCTGGCGCGCCTGCATGCGCAATGTGCTCGCGACACTGCGCAGCGGCGGCCTCCTCGTGCTGCACGCACTCCATCGCTGCCGGGCTTACCGCGTGGCGAACCGTTTGTTTCCCGGCGCTGACGTGTCCGCGGATGACATCTTCGAGGCGCTGGTTGCGAACGGCTTCAGACGATCGAGCATCGACCTTCAGCTCGCGCCTTGTCCTGAGAACGCCGTGTACGGCTACTCAGGCATTCTGACGGCGAGCGCGCGCAAAGGCTGAGCGCCACGAGGCTGAAGGCCACGAGCTTTGAAAGCTCGGCGCGCCGAAGGCCATCCGATGGGAAGCTCGGCATGTCGTTGCGGGCAGACAGTTTTTGCAGGAACTTCGGTGCGCTGGCGGCGTCCGCATACTTGGGAAGGTCACGAACGGGGATGCGCGCGCATGTCATCGAGAAGGGCTTTGCAAGCTTGGCCGCGGAAAGTCGTGCCGGAGGCGGGCCTCGTCATCGCGAGATGGACTGCGGCGAAGACGGGCACGATTGCCTCGCTCTGGCCGGCGACGCCGCGCTGGCTCGGCCGCTATCTCGAGGGGCTCTCGAGCGCGCACGCGCATTCCACGGCCGGCAAGAGCTGAGTCGGAGCCGGACGACACGCGGGCGGCGGCTCGGCGAATGCAATGCGCACGACCGGCTCGCATTTCGGCCGCTCAGTCGCCGCGGTCACCACTTCACGAGCGGCGGCAAGCTCATGAGGTACGCCTCCGGGTCCGCATCCGTCGCGAAGCCGAAACGCGTGCCGCGGTCGTAGACGAGATTGAATTCCACGTAGCGGCCGCGCTTCACGAGCAGCTTCTCGCGCGCCGCTTCGTCGTACGGCGTGTCCCGCCGTCGCGCGACGATCCGCGGATAGACGGCGAGGAACGCCTCGCCGACCCTCATCACCAGCTCGAGCTCCCGCTCGAGATCCGCGCTCGCCAGCTCGTCGAAAAAGATTCCGCCGACGCCCCGCGGCTCGCGGCGGTGCGGCAGGTAGAAATAGCGGTCGCACCATTCCTTGAACTCACGGTACGCGCCGGGCCGATACGCCTCGCATGCCTCCTCGAGCGCACGATGGAATTCGGCCGTGTCCTCCTCGAACGGGAAGGTCGGCGTGAGGTCCGATCCGCCGCCGAACCATGCCCGGCTCGTCGAGATGAGGCGCAGGTTCATGTGAACGGCGGGCACGTAGGGATTCCACAGGTGAGCGACGAGCGAGATGCCGCAGGCCGTAAACCAGCCATCGGACTCCTCCGCGCCGGGGACCTGCGCGCGCGCCTGCGGCGAGAACGTGCCCCATACGTGGCTCACGTTGACGCCGACCTTCTCGAAGACGGCGCCGCGCATCAAACGGCTCTCGCCGCCGCCCTGCAAGCGATGCCCCTCCGGCCGGCTCCACGATCGGCGCTCAAAGCGCGCCTCGGGCTCGAACGCCTCGAATGCCGTACAGATGCGCGCCTGCAGGTCGCGGAAGTAGGCGACCGCGCGCGGAATCAGCCTCTCGACGGCGGCCCGGTCCTGCGGGGCGGCTGCGGCGCTCGCCCCGGCCCCTGCGCTCGCCCCGCCCACTTTGGCGCTTGTCTCGGCCATCTTGGCGCTCGTCCTGGCCCGATCGGCACTCATCTCGACTCCTTCAGCCCCGTATTGTCTGCTCGTGGACATAGTCGATCATTCGGGCGACCGCGTTGGGGTCGGTCTCCGGCCAGATGCCTTGGCCGAGATTGAAGATGTGCGATGGCGCGTACCGCGCCTCCTCGAGGACCGCGTCGATGTGGCGCTCGAGCTCCCCGCGCGGCGCAAACAGCGCGGCGGGATCGAGATTCCCTTGCAGCGCCTTCAAAGGACCCAGCATGCGGCGCGCGGCGCCAAGCGGTACGCGCCAGTCGACACCGATCACGTCCGCATCGAGCGTCGAGATGGCCTCGAACGACGTGGAGCCCTGATTGGCGTAGTAGATGAGCGGGACGCGATCCAGCGTCCGCAGCGCGGCGAGCGTGCGCTGGGCCCCGCGCAGCGCGAACCGCCGGTACTCGCGCGGCCCGAGCAACCCCGCCCACGACTCGAACAGCATCAACGCCTGCGCGCCCGCCGCCGCCTGCGCGGCAAGATACGCGGCCATCGCATCCGCGAGCTTGTCGATCAGCGCCTCGGCGGCTTCGGGCTGAGCAAACAGGAATGCGCGCGCGGCGCTGAAGTCCTTCGATGGCCGCCCGCACACGAGATAGCACAGCAGCGTGAACGGCGCGCCCGCGAAGCCGATCAGTGGCACTCCGCGCGGCGCTTCCGCGCGCACGAGTCGGACCGCATCGAGCACGAACGGCACGTCGCGCGCGGGAACGAGCGGCGGCAATGCATCGACCTGCGCCCGCGTGCGTATCGGCTCGCGAACGACTGGACCGGGCTCGAAATCGAGCGCGACGCCCACGGCCTGAAGCGGCGTCATGATGTCGCTGAAGAGGATCGCGGCGTCGAGCGGAAAGCGCCGCACGGGCTGAAGAGTCGCTTCCGCCGCAAGCTCGGCGCTGCGCGTCAGCGTGATGAAGTCGACGCGCGACCGCAGCTCGCGATACTCGGGCAGATAGCGGCCGGCCTGCCGCATGATCCATACCGGCGTGTACGGCACCGGACGGCGCAGACAGGCGTCGAGGAATACGGAGCTCGCTGCGCCGGCGCCCGTTGCGGCGCCCGCATCGGTGGCGGCAGGCGCCGCATGGCCCGCGTCAGCGGCGGCTCCAGTGCCGCCGTGCGCCGCGCTCGCCCCTCCGGCAGTCTGATTTGCAGCGGTCACGCCTGCTCCTTCAACCATCGGCACATGTCCGGCGCGAAGTACGTGAGGATGAGATCGGCACCGGCGCGTTTGATGCCGGTCAGCGTCTCGAAGGCCGCCGCGCGTTCGTCGATCCACCCCCTCGCGCTCGCCGCCTTGATGAGGCTGTATTCGCCGGAGACCTGGTACGCGACGACCGGGACATCGACGGCGTCGCGCACGCGGCGGATCACATCGAGATAAGGTCCCGCCGGCTTCACCATCACCATGTCCGCGCCTTCCTCGATGTCGGCCCGCACCTCCCGCAGCGCCTCGCGCGCGTTCGCCGGGTCCATTTGATAGGAGCGGCGGTCGCCGAATGCCGGCGCCGAGTCGGCCGCCTCACGGAACGGGCCGTAGAAGGCGGAGGCGTACTTCGCTGCGTACGAGACGATCGGTGTCGCCGCAAAGCCGCTGCGGTCGAGCAGCTGGCGCATCGCGAGCACCCGGCCGTCCATCATGTCGCTCGGCGCCACTGCATCGGCGCCGGCGCGCGCGTAGTTGAGCGCCACCTGCGCCAGCGTCTCGACGGAGGAGTCGTTGTCAATCACGCCCGAGGGCAGCACGTGTCCGCAATGGCCGTGGTCCGTCGCGCTGCACAGGCACACGTCCGTCCAGACGACGAGGCCTGGGCATGCCTCCTTGATGGCCCGCAGGGCCTGCGGCACGAGGCCGCTCGGATCGAGGAACGCGGACGCGCGCGCATCCTTCTCGGCGGGCGCGCTGAACAGGATGATCGCCGGCACCCCTAGAGCGGCGACGCGCCCCGCCTCCGCGACGCACTCGTCCACCGAGAGCTGATGGATGCCCGGCATGCTCTCGACGGGATGGCGCACCCGCTGACCGGGCACGAGGAACAGCGGATAGATGAGATCGTCAGCGGAAAGCCGCGTCTCGCGCGCAAGGCGCCGCCACGCATCCGACTGGCGCAATCGGCGCGGTCTCGAGAGGGGGAAGCCCATGAGGTGTCACCTTCCATTCAATAATCGATGGGTCGTGTCCGCGAGGCCGTCGAGCGTCGGTGGCCGCGCGACGACCGGCCCGATGCCGTGTGCCGCCAGTGCGCGGGCCGTCGTCGGGCCAAGGGCGACAGCGAACGCCGGCCCGATTCCCGGTGCTGCTGCCGGCCCGCTTCCCGGTGCTGCTGCCGGCCCGCTTCCCGGTGCCGCTGCCGGCCCGCTTCCCGGTGCCGCTGCCGGCCCCGTTGCGCGGGTGCTGCTGGCGGCCCGTCGCTGCGGCTCTGCTGCCGCCCCGAGCAGCCGCTGGAAGCTCTCCCGCCCGAGGGCTCGCGCAAGCTCATCCACGCAGGACGGACTGGTGAACGTCACCGCGCCGATCGCCCCGGAGTCGATAGCGGCGCGGCACCCGCTCACGTCGATCGGAGCAGCGTCGTTGCGGTAAGCCTCTACCTGCGTCACCCGCGCGCCGAGGCGGCGCAGCCCTCCGCCGAGCGCCGGCAACGCGCGCGAGCTCGCGGGGAACAGCACGCGCGCGCCAGGGGTGATATGCGGCGCCAGCGCTGCGATCAGCGCCTCGGCGCCCGGCTCGGCTGGCGTAACTTCCGGGTCCCAGCCGCGCGCGCGCAGCGCCGCGTCCGTCGCGGCGCCCACCGCGGCGACCCGCACGTGAGCCACCGACCCTCGCAGCGGGAACGTCACTCGCGATGCGACTGTCTCCACTGCATGCCGGCTCGTGAATACGATCCAGTCGAAATCTGCAATCCTCGCCAGCGCATCCTCAAGCGGGCGCGGGTCCTCGGGCGGCGAGATGCGCACGACCGGCCACCACAATACTTCGAGACCACGAGCTCGCAGGCTCGCACTGAGCGGTCCGTCGCGCGGCTCATCGCGCGTAACCACCACGGCGCGGCTCATGGTTCCGCACCCACGGTTCGCGGTGCGCCGCGCAGCACGGTCACATCCTTCGGCGTCACGGCGGTTCCACCGCGGCCGGCGCGCGCTGGCGCGCGATGATCCGGGCGGCGCCCTTCGCCAGCAGCTCATCGGCCAGCCGCTCGCCCAGCTCGACCGCGCGCTCACGGGCCGTCATCACCGCAGGCGGCGGCAGCCCGTTCGCGGCATCGCTCGGCGGGCCGGCTGCGGCATCGCTCAGTGGGCCGGCATCCGCCCCGCCCTCCACGGTGATCGATTCGGAGCCATTGAGCGCGCACACCGAAGCGAGCAGCGTCAAACGGCCGTTTTCGAGCCGCGCGAGCGCGCCGAGCGGCACCTGACATCCTCCTCCCAGCCGGCGCAGCAGCGCTCGCTCCGCCGTCGCCTCGATGCGCGCCGCCGCGTGGTCGAGCGGATGCAGCCAGCGCGCTGACTCCACATCCGCCTCCCGGCTCACGACGCCGATCGCTCCCTGCGATACGGCTGGCGGGAATTCTCGCGGCGGCAGATAGGCGGTGACGTGCCGATCGAGCCCCAGCCGTTTCACGCCCGCGGCTGCAAGCACGATTGCGTCGAACCGCCCCTCGGCGAGGCGCGCGATGCGGGTGGGCACATTGCCTCGCAGCTCATCGAGCGTGAGATCGCGCCGCGCGCGAGCAACGAATGCACGCCGCCGCAGGCTGCTCGTTCCGACGCGCGCACCGACAGGCAGCGCGCTGAGCGGCGATGCGGATGACGCGGCATTCATCGCGACATCCGGCCGCACCAGTAGGGCGTCGCGCGGATCCTCGCGTTCGAGAACCGCCGCGAGCACGAGGCCGTCCTCGAGCCCCGTCCCCAAATCTTTCAAACTATGGACCGCCGCATCCACCTCGCCCGCGAGCACCGCTCGATCGATCTCGCGCGTGAAGAATGCCCGGCCGCCCGCCTGCCACAGCGGGATGTCGGTGCGCGCGTCGCCCTCGGTGCGGATACGCACCAGCTCCACAGATGGCGCGCCCGGCTGCCGGGCAATGAGTTCGGCCACTCGGCGGGCCTGCCACAGCGCGAGCTCCGAGCCGCGCGTCCCGAGCCGCAGCGGGCGCATGCCCGCCGTCACGAGCTGCCCTCCTGCGTGCTTGCCGGCGGCTGACCGCCCGCAGATGACGTGCTGCCGGCCGCCGACGCCCGGCCCGGCGGCTCGCCAGTCGGCTCGAATCGGTAGCCAACGCCCCAAACAGTGAGGAAGTGCCGCGGGTTCGCGGGATCGCGCTCGAAGCGCTTGCGCAGCCGCAGGATGAAGTTGTCGACCGTGCGGGTCGAGGGAAACACATCGTACCCCCACACGCGCTCGAGCAGATCCTCGCGCGAGACGATCTCCCCCGGCTTCTCCGCGAGCACTTTGAGGATCATGGCCTCCTTCTCGGTCAGCTCCTGGATCTCGCCGTTCCACGAGCGCCCGCGGAAGGCGTGGAAATCCACCTCATTGCCCCCGAAGCGCAGCTTCGCGGCAGCGGCCGGCGCCGAGCTCGCCCTGTACCAGTCCCAGCGCCGCAGGATGGCCCGCACGCGCAGCAGGAACTCCTGCAAGTGGAAGGGCTTCGCGAGATAGTCATCGCCGCCCGCTTCGAGCCCGCGGACGCGATCGGCGGGATCCCCGCGCGCAGTAAGGAACAGCACGGGCGTCATCGTCCCCCTTGCGCGCAGCGTGCGGCATACCTCGAAGCCGTCGCGTCCCGGCAGCATCACATCGAGCACAATAAGATCGCAGCTCGCGTGATCGAACCATTCCACCGCCCGGTTGCCGTCGCCCACCGTGTCCACGGTGAAGCCTTCCGCCCGCAGGTTTTCCGCGAGTCCGGCGGCGAGGTACGGATCGTCCTCGACGACGAGGACGCGGTAGCCCCTCGGGCTCGCACCGGGGACATTCGGGCTCGCGGCGCTCATGAATGCTCCGCGGTATCGGTGCCGTTCATCATCGCGCCCCGCTCACGACAGTCCCGCCGCGGGCCAGGCCACCCGGAACTCCGCGCCCCGGCCGAGCCCTTCGCTGTGAGCGGCGACACGGCCGCCCGCGAGCTGCATGAGACGCTTCACGATATAGAGCCCGAGCCCCGTGCCATAGTAGGCGCTGCCAGCCCCCGATTCGAGGCGGGAGAACTTCTCGAACAGGCGGCCCTCGTCCGCCGGCCGGAAGCCGACGCCGCTGTCGCGCACGGCAAGCTCGACCTCATTGCCGTCGCGGCGCGACGTGACTGCAATCTTTCCGCCGCCGACCGGCGCCACGGCATTGAGCGCGTTCTCGATCAGATTGCGGACGACCACGTCCACCGCCAATGGATCGGCGAGCACTTGCAGATCGGCCGGGATTCGCGCCTCGAGCTCGATGCGCTGCCGGCGCGCGCGCTCCTCGAACTGCGCGATGACGCGGCCCACGGCGCTCGCGAGCGGCACGGGCTCCCGCTTGAGGTCGACGCGGCCGCGCGATAGCCGCACGCTGTCGAGGATGCGCGAGACCATCGTCTCCATGCGCGTGAGGTCCGAGAGCATGCGTTCGGTGAGCGTGCGCAGCTGCTCCGGCGACAGCGTGCGCAGCGTCATAGTCTCGAGGGAAAGCTGCAAGCTCGCGAGCGGCGTTTTGAACTGATGCGACACGAGGGCGAGGAAGCTGTCCTGCTCCTTCATGACCTCGGCCTCGGCGCGCAGCGCCTTCCAGATCACCGCGATGCAGGCGCAGAGCGCAAGCAGGAAAAAGCCGCCCTCCCAGAGATACTGGTTGATGCGCCGGCGGCGCTCGGAAGCGAGCCGCGCGCTCACGGCTCCGGCGATCGACACCTGTCCGTGTCCGATGTCGAGATCCGGCAGCAGCTCGCGCACGCGCTCGGCGGGCACTCCCGCGCCGAGGAGCGCGTTCGCGGCGGCGAGCTGCTCGCCGTACAGGCGCCGCACCTGCTCGACGTGCGCCACCGCCTTGTCGCGCTGGTCGACGAGCCACCAGCAGACCTGGAACGCCGCGACGACGACGAGCAGCAGCGCAGTGAGCTGGAAGAGGCGTGCGGCCTTCATCCCGTCAGCTCCGTGAGCGCCGACTCGAACGCCGCCGCAAGCTGGTCCAGATGGCTCTCCGCGTGCGCGAGCGACAGGAAGCAGACCTCGTACGGCGAGGGCGGCAGATAGATGCCCCGCGCGAGCAGCGCATGAAAGAGCTTCGCGAAGCGCTCGGTCGCGCGACGCGACAGCGCGGTAGCGACCCGCGGCGGCTCGGCGGAATCGAGCGACAACCAGAACAGCGAGCCGAGCCGCACCAGCTGAAGCGGAAGGCGCGCGCGCTCGACGAGCGGTGCGAGCCTGCGTTCGAGCGCGGCGCCGAGCGCTTCGAGCCGGCGCCAGCCGTCCTCGCGCTCCAAAGTATCGAGCGTCGCGATGCCCGCCGCCATTGCAACCGGATTGCCGGAGAGCGTGCCCGCTTGGTACGCGGCGCCGTCGGGCGCGAGATGACTCATGACCGCGCGCGAGCCGCCGAACGCGCCGACCGGCATGCCCCCGCCGATCACCTTGCCGAACGTCGCCATGTCGGGAACGATGCCCAGCCGCTCGGCCGCGCCGCCGCGCGCGAGCCGGAATCCCGAGATGACCTCATCGAAGATGAGCAGCGCCCCGAGGCGCCGCGTCTCCGCGCGCAGCAGGTCGAGAAACGCCTGCCGCTGCGGGAGCAGGCCGTGATTGGCCGGCACCGGCTCGATGATCACGGCGGCGATTGTGCCGCCTTCTCTTTCAAACAGCATCCGCGCCGCAGCTTCGTCATCGAGCGGCAGCACACGCGTCGCCGAGACGAAGGGCTCCGGCACGCCGGCCGACGATGGCCGCCCGAAGGTGGCGAGCCCCGAGCCGGCCGCGACCAGCAGGTGATCCGCGTGGCCGTGGTAGCAGCCGGAGAACTTCACGATGAGGCCGCGGCCGGTTGCGGCGCGCGCAACCCGGATCGCGCTCATCACCGCCTCCGTCCCGGAGGATACGAACCGCACCTGCTCGAGACCCGGATACGCGCGCACGATGCGCTCGGCGAGCTCCACTTCGCCGGCGCACGGCGCGCCGAACGTCATGCCGCGCCGGCAGGCCTCCGCCACCGCGTGCACGACTTGCGGGTGAGCGTGGCCAAGGATGAGTGGCCCCCATGAGCCCACGAGGTCCAGGTAGCGGTTCCCATCCGCGTCGAAGATGTAAGGCCCTTCGCCGCGCTCCACGAAAAGCGGCGTGCCGCCCACAGCGCGAAAGGCTCTCACCGGAGAGCTCACGCCTCCCGGGATCACGCGGCGGGCGCGCTCATATAGCCGAGTCGAATGGTCGGTCGTCATGGGATGGGCCGTCCGTCAGTCGATCTTGCGCCGCAGGCGCGCTTCGCGGAAGAAGGCGTCCGTCGCCTCGGCGCTCGCATGCTCGGCCGCAGCGCGCAGCCCGCTCAACGGCAGATGCGCGAGCCGGTGCGCGAGCGCCCTCGCCCACTCGGAGAGCCGCGCGCGGCGCGCTGCATCGAGATCATGCAGCTCCGCCTTCAGCAGCCGATCGACCTCGACGGCGGCGATGCGCTCGAAGTCCGCTCGCAGCTGTGCGAGTCGGGGCCCGATTGCGCGCGCCGCAAGCTCGCTGCGCAGGCGGCCGAGCCGTTCGTCGATCGCCGCGCGCACCGGCGCGAGCCGCAGCAGGTGCGTGACGCGCTCCTCGCACGCCGCGCTCACGAGGTCGTCCATGCCGAGGCGCTGGAGGCCCGCGGCGCGCGCCGTCTCGGGATCGATGTTGGGCGGCAGGCCTAGATCGATGATGAGCGGACGAGCCGTGGCCGCGCCGTTCGGCCCGCGGAGGAGTCGGTCGAGCGCTGCCGCATCGAGCACCGGCTCCGGCGCGCCGATCGCGCAAATGAGCGCGGCGCAGCCGGGAGGCGGCTCCAAGCGGAAGGCTTCGAGGGCCATCGCGCGCGCCGACGATCGTTCAGCCAGCTCGCGCGCCCTCTCGAGCGTCCGGTTGACGACGAGCAGCGGCAGCCCGCGCCCGGCGAGCTGCGCGCCGCAGCGGCGCGTCATGGGCGATACTCCAAGGAGCGCGACGTAGCCGCCATGCGCCCCGACATGGGCAGCCACGCGCTCGGCGGCGAGATCGGCGAGCGAAGGGGCATTGTGAGCCTGAAGCCGATGCGCGTAGCGCGCCATTCCGAGCGCTTCGCTCACGATCCGATCGAGCATCGGGCCCGTCGTTCCCGCCTCACGCGCGGCCTGCCAGGCGGCGCGCAGCTGAACGTAGATTTCCTGCTCACCTGCCTGCGCGGAATCGAGCCCACAGGCGACGAGGAACAGGTGCTCGATCGCCGCTTCGCCCGTCCAGGCGCGCAGCGCGGCAGACGCCTCGCCGTCGCGCGGCTCTCGTCCGAGCAGCGCTCGGAACACCCGCGGGCGCAGGTCCACGGCCGGCCCGTCGGGCTGGACATAGACGACTTCAACCCGATTGCAGGTCGCGAGGTACAGGACTTCGGCGCCGCCCAGCGCCTCGCGCAGCTGCGGCAGCCGAGCCGGAAGCTCGGCCCTGGAAATGGTGAACCGCGCGACCTCTGCCACGGTCGCGTGACGGTACGAGGCGCCGACGACGCCGATGCGGACCATGCCGCCAGCTCATCACGCCGGCGGCGAGAATGTGTCACCGAACGGTCATGAACGCGGGCTCGGCCTCACGAGCCGCGGAATGAAGCCGCGAAGGACGGGGAAGCGCTTCCCATGCCGCACTGCGCCACTCCGCGCCGCGCGATCCTGCGCGTCCCGACATGGCGCATGGCGCGAATTGCGGCGAGCCATTCGCTGCCGGCGATTCGGGGGAATTCAGTCCCGGGCGTTGCGCAGCAACGTGCCGAGCAAGAACCCCGTGACGATGCCGATCCCGAGCGCCCACAGCGCCGCGGTCTGCGGCCGCTCCTCCACGCGCCCTTGCAGATCCTCCCAGCGCGTACGCGCCCAGTCCTTCGCGCCACGAGCGCGGGAGCGCGCCGCCTCCGCAGCGGCGGCCGCATTCTCGCGGATCGCATCCGCGGCGGCACGGCCTGCGGATTTGATGTGCTCGCCGGCCTTCTGTGCCTCCGCCCGGGCCTGCTCTCCATTCGATCCGCCAGTGGACAGGGTGTCGGCCATGTTGCGTCTCCTCATTGGTATGTGTCGTCTACGATCCGGCTCGCGAATGGCCTAGCAATTAAGGTGCCGATCAAGCGCTCCGGAATCGCCGCGGCAGCGCGGCGGCATCGCGCGCCAGCCGTTCAATCGCCGCCCAATTGCCAGCCTCGACGATCGATCGAGGCGCCACCCACGAGCCGCCGACGCACACGACGTTGCTGAGCTCGAGGTAGCGCGGCGCGCTCTCGCGTGTGATCCCGCCTGTCGGACAGAACTTCACGTCCGCGAACGGGCCGGAGAAGGCGCTCAGCGCCCCGCTGCCGCCCGCAGCCTCCGCCGGGAAAAATTTGAGCGTGTCATGGCCTGCCGTGCGGGCCGCGAGAATGTCCGAAGGAGTCATGACCCCCGGCAGGAGCGGCAGGCCTTCTCGAGCTGCGGCCTCCGCGAACGCCGGCAGGAATCCCGGCGTGACACCGAACTGCGCGCCGGCCGCGATCGCATCCGCGAAGTCCTCCGGGCGAGTGAGCGTCCCCGCGCCGATCACCGCCTGCGGCACGGCCGCACGCATCACCTCGATGACCCGCAGCGCCCGGGGCGTGCGCAGCGTCACCTCGATCACGGAGAGGCCGCCTGCGGCGAGCGACCGAACGAGCGGCGCGGCATGCCGCACATCATCGACGACGAGGATCGGAACGACCGGCACGCGCGAGAGAATGTCGACAATGCGGGTCATGGCGGCTGCATGATGCCCGAGCGGCCACGGTCGTGCGAGCCTGCGGGTGCGAGCTTGCGGGGCGCGCAGGCTTGACTTCGCGGCGACCGCGCGCAGATGCTCAGCCCCGCCGTCCAAGCCACGCGATCCAAGCCGCCGCAAGCCCGAGCCCTCGCCACCTGACCTCCCGCTTCTCAAGTTTCCGCCACCAACGCCCAGGAGCCCGATTCGTGAACCTCCGCAACACGCGCCCTGTCGTCACACTCTTCGCGATGCTCTGCGCCGGAGCCGGGATGTTTGCAGCGAGCGCACAGGCGCCGGCCGACCCCTCGCGCAGCAGCGGCCCACCACAGGAAGCGCCACAACGAGACACCGCGCAGAGGGACACGCCGACCTGCTTCGTCGTGAAATTCAGGGTGAAGCCGGGCCGGAACGCCGCCTTCGAGCAGGCCTTCCGCGAGATGCAGGCGAGCGTGCGCGAGCACGAGCCGGGCAACATCTACTACGACTTCTTCCGCGTCGATCAGGACCCGCAGACTTACGTGATCATCGAGCGCTACAAGGACGCAGCGGCGATTCGCGAGCACGGGCGCGCCGCGCACACGCGGAAGCTGATGACCGCGCTGAAAGAGATGCTCGACGGACCGCCCGATGCGCTGCGGCTCGATCTCGTGAGCGCGAAGAACTAGCCGCCCGCCCGCGCTCGGGCGACAGCCGACACCGGCACAGGCTATAGCCAAGACTCGCGGGGGCGATGGCCAAGACTCGCTCTTCACGGCGATCGCATCGCTCGTCCCCTACCTCGTCATCGCTTCTGCATACGCGCTCTTCCGAGAGCAGGTCTCGAACGAGACCGGCTCGAGCCCCACCGCTCTCGAAATCATCGCCGGGCCTTCCATCGCCGGCTACGCCTTCGGCGCGCCGCGCGGCGGGGATCTGATCAATCGGTTCAAGCAGCGCGCGCTGTTTCTGCTCTGCGGGAGCGGGTTCATTCCCGGCTGCGCGGTGTCGGCCGTCACTGAGAGCACGGCCGTGTACGGCGCCGGCCGGTCTTGCAAGGCTTCACGACCGGCCTGCTGCTAGTCACGGCGCTGCCGCCGGTCATTCAGCGCATTCCGCCCTGGCGCATGCCGGTGACCGCGGCTGCGATCGACGTCGGCTTCTTCGGCGCCGTCACCGCCGGCCCGCTGCTCGGCGTCGCACGCGCAGCCTCGGGCGGCGGCATTGCAGCCGCCGCGCGCCTGAAATACTATACACATCCTGAGGTGTATAGATGCGTACCAACATCGTGCTCGATGATCGGCTCGTCAGCGAGGTCATGCGCCTATCGAATGTCCGGACGAAGCGTGAAGCAGTGAATCTTGCCCTGCGGGACTACGTAGCCCGCAGCCGGCAGCGGGACATTCTCGAGCTTCTCGACGAGGAGTTGATTGCGCCTGATTACGACGTTCGCGCGGTTCGGCGACGGATGAAGCGTGATCCTGGTTGACGCGGCGGTCTGGATCGATCTGCTGCGAAATCGGGAGACCGTCCCGGCCGCTCGGCTGCGCAAGCTCATCGAGCTCGGCGAAGCGGCCGCGGCGCCGGTCATCGTGCAAGAGGTGTTGCAAGGGGCTGCAAATCCCGCTTCCTCTGCAAAGCTGCGCAGGTACTTCACGGGAATTCCGCTCCTGGGCAGCAGCCGAACCGTCGCACTCCACGTCGCCGCGGCGGAGCTTTACGCGCGCGCCAGATGGCGAGCCATCACGCCCCGCAGCCCCAACGACTGCCTCATCGCCGCCACGGCTATCGACGAAGACGTCCTGCTGCTGCACGACGACCGGGACTACGAGCGTTTGGCCGCGATCGATCCCAGACTGAAGCTCGTGCCGCGCAAATGATCCCCGTGTCCGGCGATGCCGCGCCGCCGGGCTCGTGCAGCCACCCCTTGCCGGCAACGTGAAGGGGGCCCTGGCCGGCGGCCCGCTACACGACGTGAGCGGCGCGATCGACGCGCTCGAGCGCGCGATAGCGCAGCTGCGCGATCCTCCAGCGCCCTCCGATCCGCGCGAACTCGGCCTCGTGAACGCCGCGCTCCCACCAGCGCGCCACGCCCTGCCCCTGCTGCCGCGCCATCTCGATGAGCGGGGAAACGGCGGGTAGAGGGGCCTCGACCTCTACGAGGCCATGGAATCGAGCCGCGGCGGAATGCCGATCCGGCGCCACGACGATCACGTCACGGTGCGAGCCGTCCTCGACCCATCGAGCGTGCGACTCCACTTGCACCGTCGCATCGTCGGTGAACAGATCGAGCAGCCTGCCGTACGCACCCTCACCGAACGCGTGCTCGTTCAAATGCCGCACGTATCTCTGATGCAGCTCCCGGATCGCATTCCGATCCTCGAGGTTCGCGAGTCGCGCCTCTAGGATCGCCATCCCGCTCGCGCCGCGCTCTGCCTCGGCAGCCCTCGCGCGCGCGTCGGTGCGTGCGAGACCGGCAGCGCCCGCCGCGGCGATGGCGACCGGACCGCAGAGCACGGCTCCCGCCCTGCCGAGAAACGCACGGCGCGTCGAGTCGACATCCCGGCGCGAGTCGCGCGCCGGCCCCGCGCTCCCCGGCTGCGCTGCCCCGAAGCTCGCCGGTTGCGTTGTCCCCGCGATCATCGACTGCGCCGGCACGATCACGGCCTGCGGCCCCATCTCCTCACACCCTCGGCCCATAGAACCTCCGGATGTCGAACCATCCCGCATCTCGCGCCCACGCGCCGATGCTGCCGAGCGTCAGCCCGCGCGGGCCGCAGTGATAATCGATGCCGCAGTCGTGCATCGTCTTCAGGTTGATGACGAGGACGCCGAGCGTGCCGTTGCAGGCTTCCTCGAGCCAGTTGAAGAGATACAGATCGTCCCGCAGCTTCACGTACTGCGCGGGCCCGCTCCATTCGAGGCCGCCCGCGCCGTTGCCGAGGAAGATGATCCAGGAAAAGGAGTACGGCGTGGAATACAGGTGCTGGGAGGTGAGGCCGGGCGAGTACTCCCACGTGAGCGAGCGCCCCACCAGCTCGTCGGTGAACCGATGGCGCAGATATCGGGGAGGCGTCATGCCCTGCATCTCGATCACGCCAAACCAAGTCTTCCGCGAGGCTTCGTTGGCCATGTACGGCGTGCCGAGCCAGCCCTGCACGCAGGTCGTAAGCGCATTCGCGAAATCGAGAGCGATTGCCACGCAGTCGTGCCGAGGTGCCCCGGAGAGGAGATGGCCGAAGAAGATGAGCCCCGGCGCCGGCTCCCAAGCCTGGTAAACCTCTTTGCGCCACTCGGACTCGCCCTCGCGGCGCCAGCTGAGCTCGCGAGGGCCATTGAAGCGGTATTCAAGCGCTGGCCCCCCATCGTCGTAGCGGACGGTCAGGGCTTTGCCGGCGAGGAATTCACTCGGCGGCAGCGCATGCCCCGCCATCGGCGTGTGCGCGAAGACGGTGGTGCTCTTCGCGACCGCGGCCTCGACTTCCTCCTTCGTCATGGCCGGATTCGTGAGCAGAGGCCGATAGACGGGCCGCTCGCCCTTGCGCGTCATCGGGGGTCGATTGCCGAGATCGATCTTCTCGCCCGGATTGCCGAACGGCTCGAAATGAGCGATCTGGCCCAGCATCTCGCCCACTCCGGTGAACAGGTAGTATTCGAGCGCATCGTTCTCGTCGAATCCGAGCCGCACGCCCGCCTGTTTGACGGTGTTCGTATCGAGGACGTACAGCGTCATTATCCCTGAGAATTCGCATTCGACGCGCGAATAGACGTACCGCTCGTCGTCGAGCCTCACGTAGTCGGAAGGGCCGCAGAAGCTGAGCTCCCCGCCGAGCCGCGTCAGCTCGACGAAGTTCGAGTACAGCACCGAGGGATAGAATTCCAGCGTCTCGATGCCGGTGTCCTGCTTCCAATAGTACCCCTTGCCCTCGAGCCGATTGGTGAGCGTGTGCCGCGCGACCGGCGCCTCGCGCCCGGCCGTCTCGACGTAGCCGAAATGGATCTCCCGCTGCACCTCCCGCTTGTCCGTGTAGCCGCTGAACCAGACCTCGAAGACGGTCGCCAGGTGCGAGTCGAGATCGACGATGACGTGGTAGCCTCGCTGGGTCGCGGGGATGAGATGGGAGAACAATACGACACGCCCCAGCCCGACCGCGCCGTATCCGCACTGAACCAGAGCGCCGCCGTTCTCGGCGAGCGACAGCCTGCGGCGGGATCGGAAATGGTAGGCGAGCATGGGGCCGCGGTCCGTCACGATGCGAAGCGCTCTGCCGACCAGCGCTTCCGAGAGCGGCGAGACGCAGGACGGCCCCCCGCCCGATTCCGCGGTCGGCCCGCTCGCGGCGGCCTGCAGTTTCTCCGCGATCTCGCCCTCCGAGAGCTTCGTGTACCGGATCCGGTGCATCTGCTCCTTCGGGAATCGGATCGTCTGCATATCGTCACCTCAGGAAGGCGGCCGCGACGCCGCGCGGCCACCGCGCAAGCTCCTGCAAGCATCGCCCCGTCTCCGTCTGCGAATCAAGACGCCCCGCGGGCAGGGCGGGACTCCGAAGATGGCGCGCTTGCGCTAAAGTCGTGAGCCTCGACGGCCGAAATACTCTCGAGAGAACGCGCCGCATCGCACTCGAGAGGACGGCACCGCGCCGCATAGGATGTCCGCATGATCCGCGTGAACAGCAGGCGAAGGCTCCTCGGTATGGCAGGCGCGAGCATGACAGGCGCGCTGGTCGCCGCGGCCATCATGACGCTCGCCTCGCTCGCGAGCGCGCCGCCCGTGCAGGCGACCTCGTTCCCGGCGCTGACGGCGCAGCCGGCCGAGATTCAGGCGACAGCGGTGCGCGCACTGCGCTGGGCGTTCTACGCGCCGAATGGATACCGGTGGGAGTACGCCGGCATCCTCGTGAGACACGGGGGAGAGCTCGGCTATTCCGAGTTTCCGCGGACGCTGAAGAAGGTGGATGCCGTCGAGATGGACCCTAAGAGGCAGCTCGCGCCCGGCGATACCCTGATCGCCCTCTATCACACCCATCCCTGCAAGCCGCGCGAGTACTTCCCGCAGTTCTTCTCGCCGCAGGACCTGGTCTCGGCCTTCTTCTGGCGCGTGCCCACGTTCATTCTCGACGAGTGCACGGGAGACGTGCACGAGTTCGACCCGGCCGTCGATCGCGTGCGCGACACCGGCACGGTCGTGATGATCCGCCAGAAGAACGGCCGGCAGCGCAAGGTGCGCCTGCCGGCCGGCCGGATCGTGGGGAACATCGGCGATCGCGGACCCGACCTCTCGCTCATCGAGAGCCTGATGCACCGGACGCTCTATTGAACGATCGCTGCTCGGTCTGGCCTTCGTGCGCAGGCCCGTTCGGCGCCAGCGTGATATCGTGAGCGCCGGCTGTGAACTGCGAGGCCCGGCCCGCGGACTGGGACCCGGCCGCCGCGGACCCCGCGGCCCGGCCCGGCGGACTCGGCCGCCCAACGCGCTCAATTTCCGTTCGCGACTACCGGAATGATTCGCCTGCTTCGCGCCTACCTCCGACCCTATTCGCGGTCGCTGCTCACCGTGGTCGTGCTCCAGCTCCTCGGCACGATCGCCTCGCTCTATCTGCCGAACCTCAACGCCGACATCATCGACTACGGCATCGCAAAGGGAAACACGGGCTACATCCTGCGCACCGGCGGCTGGATGCTGCTCGTGAGTCTCGCGCAGATCGCCTGCTCGGTCGCGGCGACCTACTTCGGCGCGCGCGCGTCCATGTGCGTTGGGCGTGACCTGCGCGCGGCGATCTTCCGGCGCGTGATGGCGTTCTCGGGGCGGGAGGTGGCGAAGTTCGGGGCGCCGTCGCTCATCACGCGCAACACGAACGACGTGCAGCAGGTCCAAATGCTCGTTGCGATGACCTCGACGATGATGATCTCCGCGCCGATCATGGGCGTCGGCGGCATCATCATGGCGCTGCACGAGGACGCGGGCCTCTCCTGGCTCATGGGAGTCAGCGTCCCGATCCTTGCGGTCGTCGTCGGCCTCGTGATCCAACGCATGGTGCCGCAGTTCCGGCTCATGCAGACCCGGCTCGACACGGTCAACCGGGTCCTGCGCGAGCAGATCGCCGGCATTCGTGTCGTGCGCGCGTTCGTGCGCGAGCCCGTCGAGACGCGCCGCTTCGAAACGGCGAACCTCGAGCTCACCGACACCGCCCTGCGCGCGGGCCGCCTGATGGCGCTGCTTTTCCCCGCGGTCATTCTGATCCTCAATGTCTCGAGCGCCGCCGTGCTCTGGTTCGGCGGGCTGCGTATCGAGGCTGGCGAGATGCAGATCGGCGCGCTCACCGCGTTCCTGGTCTACCTCACGCAGATCCTGATGTCGGTGATGATGGCGACGTTCATGCTGATGATGATCCCGCGCGCGGCGGTGTCGGCGGACCGCATCAATGCCGTCCTCGAAACGGAATCCTCCGTCATGCCGCCGTCGCGTCCGGTCAAGTCCGTCGCGGCGCGAGGGGAAGTCGAGCTACGCGGCGTGACGTTCCAATACCCCGGCGCCGCCGAGCCCGTGTTGCGCGACATCTCGTTCCGCGTGACGGCGGGACAGACACTCGCGATCGTCGGCAGCACGGGCGCGGGCAAGACGACGCTCGTGTCGCTCATCCCGCGCCTGTTCGACGCGACGCGCGGCTCCGTGCTGGTCGACGGCGTCGACGTGCGCGAGCTCGATCCCGACCTCCTGTGGATGCGTATCGGCCTCGTGCCGCAGCGGCCATATCTCTTCTCGGGCACCGTCGCGAGCAATCTGCGCTACGGCAATCCCGAAGCCTCCGACGAGGAGCTGTGGGAAGCGCTCGAAGTCGCTCAGGCGCGGGATTTCGTCGAGGCGATGCCGGGTGGCCTCGCCGCGCCGATCGCGCAGGGCGGCACGAACGTCTCCGGCGGTCAGCGCCAGCGCCTCTCAATCGCGCGGGCGCTCGTCCGCAGGCCCGAGATCTACCTCTTCGACGAGTCGTTCTCGGCGCTCGATCTCGGCACGGATGCGCGCCTGCGCGCGGCGCTGCGTCCCGTCACGCGGGACGCCGCGGTGGTGATCGTCGCGCAGCGGGTGTCCACGATCCGGGATGCGGAGCAGATCGCCGTGCTCGACGGCGGCGCGCTCGTGGGTCTTGGCCGCCACGAGGAGCTGCTGCGCACCTGCCCGACCTACGCGGAGATCGTCGCCTCGCAGCTCTCCGCCGAGGAAGTCGCATGAACGACGCGCGCCGCACGGACCCGAACGGCACAGCCCCGCGCGGCGTGAACCCGCGCACCGCCGGCGAAGCGGGCCGCACAGGTGACCCGCGCCCGGCGAGCAACCGTGATTCCAGGGCGCTCCCTCAACGTCTGCCCGAGGCAGGCCAGCCGGCGCGACGCGGGCCACCCTGGATGCAGGTCGGCGTGCCAACCGAGAAGTCGCTCGACTTTTGGCCCTCGACGCGGCGGCTCCTCGCACGGCTGCGGCCGGAACGCCTCCGCATGGCCTGCGTGGTCGTGCTCGCCATCGCGAGCGTTGCGCTCTCGTCGATCGGGCCGGCGTTCATCGGCCGCGCGACCGACATCATCTTCTCCGGCGTCGTGAGCGAGCATCTCGCGCAGGGAACGACGCCGGAGCAGGCAATCGCGGCGGCGCGAGCGGCGGGGCACGCCAACCTCGCCGACATGCTCGCCCGCATGCACCTCGTCCCGGGTGCCGGCATCGACTTCCGGGCGCTCGGGATCACGCTTCTCTGGGTCGTGGGCCTGTATCTCGCCTCGAGCGTCTTCCTCTGGGCGCAGGGCTATCTGCTCAACGACGCGCTCCAGTCCGTCGTGCTGCGGCTGAGAGCGGAGGTGCAGGAGAAGATTCACCGACTGCCGCTCAGCTACTTCGACCGCCAGCCGCGTGGGGAGCTGCTGAGCCGCGTGACGAACGACATCAGCAACATCTCGCAGAGCCTTCAGCAGACGTTGAGCCAGCTGCTCAACTCGCTCCTGACGGTGATCGGCGTCGTCGCGATGATGTTCGTCATCTCGCCGCTCCTCGCGCTCGTCGCGCTCGTGACGATCCCGCTCGCGATGTACGCGACGAAGCTCATCGCCAAGCGCTCACAGGGCCAATTCATCGCTCAGTGGACTCACACCGGCGATCTCAACGGCCTCATCGAGGAGGCGTTCACCGGCCACGAGCTCGTGAAGGTGTTCGGCCGCCACCGCGAAGTCGCGTGGCGCTTCGATGCGAAGAACGGAGAGCTCTACGAGGCGAGCTTCCGCGCTCAGTTCATCTCGGGCACCATCATGCCGGCCGTGATGTTCATCGGGAATCTGAACTACGTCCTGATCGCCGTGATCGGCGGCCTGCGCGTCGCGACCGGCGGCATGACGCTCGGCGCCGTGCAGGCGTTCATCCAGTACTCGCGGCAGTTCACCCGGCCTCTCACGCAGGTCGCCTCGATGGCGAACAGCATGCAGTCGGGAGTCGCCTCCGCCGAGCGCGTCTTCGATCTGCTCGACGCGCCGGAGCAGCGCCCCGAGCCAGCCGTCCCGGAGCGTCCACGGACGCTGCACGGCCGCGTCGAATTCGAGCACGTCTTCTTCCGCTACGATCCGGCGAAACCGCTGATCGAAGACTTGTCGCTCGTCGCCGAGCCCGGCCACACGGTCGCGATCGTCGGCCCTACGGGGGCCGGCAAGACTACGCTCGTCAATCTCATCATGCGTTTCTACGAGCTCGACGCTGGCCGCATCACGCTCGACGGCGTGGACATCGCGACGATGCGCCGCGACGAGCTGCGCTCGCGCATCGGTATGGTGCTGCAGGATGCCTGGCTCTTCCACGGCACCATCCGCGACAACATCCGCTACGGGCGGCCTGATGCGACCGACGCGGAGCTGATCGCGGCGGCGCGAGCGACGTTCGTCGACCGGTTCGTGCGCAGCCTGCCAGACGGCTACGATACCGTCATCGACGAGGAATCGAGCAATCTCTCCGCGGGACAGAAGCAGCTCATCACCATCGCGCGCGCCTTCCTCACGGCGCCGGCGCTGCTGATCCTCGATGAGGCGACGAGCTCCGTCGATACGCGCACGGAAGCGCTCGTGCAGCACGCGATGGCCGCGCTGCGCTCGAATCGCACGAGCTTCGTCATCGCGCACCGGCTCTCCACGATCCGCGACGCCGATCTGATCCTCGTCATGCGCGACGGCCGCATCGTCGAGCAGGGAACGCACGAGGCGCTGCTTGCCCGCAAGGACGCTTACTACGAGCTCTACAACGCGCAATTCGCGGGAGCGGCGGTCGAGCTCGAACCGGCGCGGCCGGCCGCGGCCGGCAGGGGCATGGCGGGCGCCGGCGGACGCGGTGCGGAACGTGCGGCCGTGTTCGCCGGAGGCGGCGGAATCTGATTCAGGCTCACGAGGAGAATGCGATGCGGCCGGGGCCGATCATTTCCACATTGTGGATCGTTTGGTTCATTTCCTGGATCCTCGCGGCGGTCTGGAGCCGCAGAACCGAGAAGCGCCTCGGCCTGAAGGGCGAGCTCGCAAGCCGGCTCCTCGCGCTCGCAGGCGGCGTCGCGCTGCTCATCCCCACGCGCTTCTCGGTCGATACTTTGCGTCTCTGGTCCGTCACGCGCGCCGAAGCGTGGGCGTGCGCCGCGCTCGTCGCGTGCGGTTTCGCTTTCGCTTGGTGGGCACGCATTCACCTCGGCGCGCTCTGGTCCGCGGCGGTCACCAAGAAGGCGGACCATCATCTCGTCACCACCGGCCCGTACGCGCTCGTCCGTCATCCCATCTACACGGGCATCCTGCTGGCCATCCTCGCGACGGCGGCGGCGGTCGGCACGGTATGGGGACTGCTCGGAGCGCTCCTCATTGTCGTCGCGCTGTGGCTGAAGGCGCGGACCGAAGAGAGTTGGCTGCGCCAGGAGCTCGACGCGGACGCCTACGACGCCTATCGGCGGCGCGTGCCGATGCTGGTTCCTTTCCTGGGGCGGAACTGATTGCCGCCGCGAGTTGAAGCAGCATGTTCCGGCGGCGGGCCCGCGATCCCGGAGAACAAGAGCGCGGAGGCGCCTTACTGGAACACGAGCACCATGGAGCGACGGTTGGCGGCCTATCGCAGCTCGCAGCCCTGGCTCGGCGATCTGTTCAACGGCCCCGCGGCGACGGTGCCTGCGCCTCCGCTCAAACACAGCGCATCTTTGGCGATGAGCGCGACCCGCGCTGCCGGAGCAACGGCGGGAGGCGAGCCCCGGATCACGAAGTGGCCCAGACCGGCTCGCACGTTCCAAGATAGATCACGCCTACGGTCGCGCCGTCACGGCCGCAGCCGGCGCTTGGCATTGACCGACAGCGTCGTTATGCAGCGCTTCGTCATGCCGCGCCCATCGCGTTGCCGTGCCTATCGCCAAGCCGCCCCCGAAGGCCCCGGATACGCCGCATTGAGCGCCATCAGATCCTGCGGCGTGAGCGTGACGGAGAATGCCTCGGCATTCTCCCTCGTGTGCTGCGGCGAGCCCGATTCGGGAATGGCAATGACGTTCCCGCCGCGGATCACCCAGGCGAGCGCAACCGCCGCTGCCGAGCACCGGTGCTTTGCGGCGATCTGCTGAAGCGCACGGTCCCCGACCACGAGATGACGATCGCCGCCGAGCGGTGAATACGCCATCACCGGCATGCCCTGCTCCCTGCACCAGGGCAGGAGGTCGCGCTCGATGCGGCGGTAATGCAGGCTGTAAGGCACCTGATTGGTGGCGCAGCGACGGCCGTCCGGCACCTGGAAGAGCTTCTGCATCAGGTCCAAATCGAAGTTCGACACTCCCCAGGCGCGAATCTTCCCCGCGGCGCGCAGCTGCTCGAACCGCGCGACGACGCCGGAGAGCTCCCTGCTCGGGACCGGCGCATGCAGCAGGTAGAGGTCGATGTACCCGGTGCCTAGACGCGCCAGGCTCGCGTCGCACGCGCGCGGGATCCCGTCCCCCGAGACTTCATCGGCTTCCACCTTCGTGACCAGGAATATGCGGTCCCGCTCACCGTGGATGACCCGGCCGACGAATTCTTCGGAGCGGCCGTTGCCATAGTTTCCCGAGGTGTCGATCAGCGTCATGCCGAGCGCAATGCCGGTACGCAGCGCGTCCGCCTCGACAGCCTCCGGGTGCCTCCCCTGTCCGAGATGCCAAGTGCCCTGGCCGAGCGCCGGAACCGTGGCGCCGTTCAGGAAGCGAACGGTGCGCGCTGCGCGCTCACGTCCCGCGCCCGCGGCGGCGGCCAACGGTGGATCGGCGAGCGGTGGATCAGCCGCCGATGAACTTCGCTGTGCCGCGATCACCGCGCCCCAGCCGGTCAGCGACCAGCCGAACGCCGCGCACCCCAAGCAGAGCTCACGCCGGCTGAGCAGAGACTCGTTCATCGCCCTCTCCTTCCCGCATCCCGCCGCCATGCCCTCTCGGGGAGCGATCGGCACAGCAGTCGGCAAACGAACCGATCAGATCGAGGCACATCAATCTCAACACGCCAGCGGCCGCGGCGGGTAGCCCCGAGACTCTGACATCGCGGCCCGCCCCCAGAACCTCGGTGAGAACATCCTTGGAGATGGCCACCCATCCGCCCGGTGTCCGATAGCTCACGAGGAACATTCCTTCCTGGCGATCGCGCAGAATCCGGCTCTCCTCGTGAGCTCCAGCCTTCTGCGCCGCCACGAGCTGCGGGTCCGACGAGCGGATGTATCGGACCGGAATATCCGCCGCCAGCCAAGCCGTCGCGCCCGCCTCCCCATCCTCTGCGGCCACGATCGACACGCGCCCTGTCCGGGACACGGCCTTTGCGCCATCGCCGCGAGCGCGCCTGCCCAGTGCCTGCTCGATCCGCTCGAAGATCTCCTCCGCAAACCGCTGCGGGTACTCGAACGACTTCTGCACTTCCTGATCGATGTGCGGCAGCTTCCGCCAGCCGCTCACCCACGCGAGCCGGTCGGGGCCGGCGATCGCCTCGGCAAACACATCCTCCAGACTGAACCGGGTCTCCGCATCGGCCTCGAGCGCCTTGAGCGCCATGTGCTCGATGAGATTGGACGAGAACCCGTAGATGACTCCATATGGAGAATAGGCGCCTTCAATCGGCCTGAAGAGCGGACAGTCCTCGTACAGCGCCGGCGCCGTGCGGCCGATGAGCGCTTCATATTCTCTCAACAGCTGAACATGCCGCCATCCCAGCGGCGTATAGGCGACGTCGGCTCCCGTGCCCGCACCGCGCCCGCCACGCCCGGCGGGCCCGCCATCTCCCGGCCGCCCGACACTGGTACCCACGCCCCCCGGTCGCCCGCCATCCGCCACGAACAGATGCTCGATCATGCTGTAAGGGCCGAGCAGATCGACGCGAATCACGAACAGCTCCGGATCGGGAGAGATGCCCTGGCAGATGGCCCCCGCCAGCTCGAGCCTCCTTACGCGGTCGCCGCTCCGGCAGGCGCGCTCATAGGCTTCGAGCAGCGGCACGAGGCCTTGAACCAGCATGGCAAAGTCGAGCGCGTTGGAGTTGCGGGCGGTGAGCGTGAGGCTGCTCTCATCGATCGGCACGCCCTGCTTCAGACAGTAGTGGCGCAGCTGCGACCGCAGGTGTCCCCCCGCCATCTGTACGCTCGCCTTGTGGATCTCGATCCGGTCAGCCTCCGAAAGGCTCCCGGCGATCCGTTCGGCCACCTCGAAGTACCCCGCCATCTCATCGGTCGTGGGACTCTGCGCCACCGGGATCAGCCAACGCACATCCCGCACGAGCACGGGCTGATCGGACGGCGCGACCCTCCAAAGCTCGTCAAGCACCGCTTGAGCCCGCGCGAGCCGGTCGCCGGCGCCGTCCGGCCCGCCATCCCACAGGCGCATCGTAAGCAGCGCGAGGCACCGAATGACATACACATTGAACAGCGTCTGCGCCCAGCGGACGCGGCCGTTGCGTCCCGGCCAGCGAGTCCGCCGCCACAGATGAAAGCCGCGTACCATCATCTCGCCGGGATCGACCAGGTCGTTATGCAATCCGGACATCCGGCGAGGTCTGAAGCCGCTCTCCCAGTGCGCCTCCTGCAAACGGCCTCTGAGACGGCGTTGATCGGGGCTGATCGCGGCGAGCGTGAATAGGCAATCCTCGAACCGGCGCGACAATAGGGGCGCGTCCTGCAGCAGGGAGGCCGGCGCGTCCCGGGCGTTCAGCAGCGCTTCGATCCGCTCGACGATCTCCGCGCGGCGCGCCAGAAACGTTTGCAGAAGCTCGACGTGCTCGCGAAAGGGAAACTGTCGAGAATGCTCTCCCATCACGCTTCACCGAGGGCAGCCGGCGCCTGCCGGGCCGCCCGCTCCCTAAGCGACTTCCCCTGCGCGACTTCCGCTACGCGACTTCCAGCGACGGCGGATTGAAAGCGTCGATCGTCTTCCAATCTCCCCCGCGCGGGTACGCGAAGGAGATCGCACGAATCCTGGCGAAGTCGACGTCCTCTCCCGTGAAGGAGACCTTGCCATCGGCCCTGTAGGACTCGATGGCCCGCAGCAGCATATTCCGGGCGCGGACGATCACCAGGTCGCACCGGCCCAAATGCTGCTTGCTGCGATCGACGATCGGCCCCATCGACTCCTGGACGACGAAGTCCTCGTACGCGTTGCCGCGCCCGACGATCCCGCTCCAGTGGCCTCGCTTCATCGCCTCGCGATCCTGGTGCCACAGATTGCCGCGATTGCCCATGTCCGAATTGAAGTAGTCCGGATCGCCCGAGTCGGAGCCGTAGACGCCCTGAAGGTCGGGCATCGGCCCATGAACGTTGAAGCTGATGTACCACTGGGCCGTCCACTCATCGTCGATGGGAATGGAGCAGCAGGCGAGCGCCGGACCGCCCGGGGTCGAGGGGATGAACGAGAAGAACGGCAGGGCGACCTCGCGAATGCGGGCGTAGCAGCGCCCGTTCTTCTGCTCGCGCAGCGCCGCTTCGCGGAAGCCGTAGGGCTTCGCGATGAACTCGAAAGTCGGCGCCGTGTTGTCGAGCATGTAATCGGACTCGACTTTGAAGACTTGGCGCCCGGCCGAGCTGCCGATATTGGAGGAATGCAGGAAGCTCACGTGCGCCGAATCTAGGAGCGCCTCGAGCCCTTGCAGCCAGTTGCAGTGAAGGATCCCGCGCCGCGGCGCGACCTGATCGTCGCGCAGGCTCGTGAATTCAAAATCCGGAAACTTGGGCGGATGCGCTTTGTGCCTGCCGAGATAGACCCAGATCAACCCGCCCGCCTCGCGGGTCGGATGGCTGCGCACGGGAACGCCAGCGGCGAAGCGCTCGCGCCCGGCGCGCAGCTCGGTCGGCGCATCTACGCACTTGCCGTCGACCGAGAACTTCCAGCCGTGGAAGATGCATCTGAGGCCGCCCTCCTCGTTCCGCGCGAGCGCGAGACTGGCGCAGCGGTGCGGGCAAGCCTCCTGCATGAAGCCGACGCGGCCGTCGGTCGCGCGGAAGGCGACGAAGTCCTCGCCGAACAGCCGCACCCTCTCGGGCGCGCCGTCGGCCTGCAGCTTGGCCGAGCGGCATGCCGGCACCCAGTACTCCCGCAGAAGCTCGCCCATCGGCGTGCCGGGCCCGACGCGGGTCAGCAGCTCGTTCTGTTCGGAAGTGAGCATACTCGACCTCCTGATCCGCTGAGTGTCGCGCGACAGCGCCGGTCCGTTCAAGGCCGGCCTATTCCCCCGCGCCGCTCGAGCTCGTCGCGTCGACGACGAGATACCGGCGGCGCAACGCCGCGGCGAGTGATGCCGGCGCTGCGCCCGCCGCGTGCCGCTCAGGCCTCAAGTGGAGATTGCGAGGCGCTCCGAGCCGTAAACCTTCGCGGTGACCGCCAGCATCAGCGCGGCGGCCACGAAGCCGCAGGCCAAGCAGATCCCGACCTGCGCCGCTGTCACCGAGCCGCCGGCCAACAGCTCGGTGATGCCGACCTGTTGCGCAAGCAACGGCACGGCGTACATCCATGCGGCCGTCTTCACGGGCGTCAGGCTGAGCAGGACCGAGACCAGCGCCGGCACCATGAGCAGGATGCCGAGGTACGTCTGTGCTTCCCGATAGCTCTTGGAGAAGGCCGCCACGAGCGTCTGCAGCACAGCGATGAGCAGCACGAGCGGCAGCATGAGCAGGAGCACTTCGAGTGCGAAGGCCGGGCCAAGGCCGAGCGCCATACCGAGCTTCTCGGTCGGGATGAAGCGCCCGGCCACGATGAATGCCGCCGCGCAGATGAGAAGGCTGCCCAAGGAGAAGACGCAGATCGCCCCGATCTTGCCGAGCAGGACGCGCCACCGCGCGACTGGATTGGCGAACAGCGGCTCGAGCGACTGCCGCTCGCGCTCGCCGGCCGTGAGATCGATGGCGAGGTACATGCCGCCGAGGAACACCGTCAGCACGAAGAAGTACGGCAGGATCGCGAACAGCGCCCCGGCCCGCGACTGCGGCGTCGACTGATCGCGTTCGTCGATGATGACCGGGCTCGCCAGCGCCGGCGAGAACCCGCGTGCGACGAGGCGCATGCCTGCGGTGCGGCGCGAGTAGCGGTCGAGCATGTCCTTCAGCCGGCTCACAGGCTGCTGCGAGTCGCGCCTGGAGGAGTCGTAGTAGACCTCGACCTGCGCGGGATCACCCTTGTTCCAGGACTCGCCGAAGCCTGCCGGGATGCTGAGCACGACGGCCGCGTCGCGGTTGCGCACCGCTGCGATCGGGTCGGCGACCGGCGGCTGCGGATCGAGCCCCTGCTGGCGCAGCGCCTCGACGAGATTCGGAGCGTTGCTCGCGCCGATCACGGGCAGCGCTAGAGGACCTTCGGCCTGGCTCAACTGGCGCGAAATCATCACGTTCATGATCATCACGAACATCAGCGGCCCGATCAGCGGACCCGTGATCAGCGCATTGATCAGCGTGCGCTTGTCGCGCAGGTTCTCGCGGACTTCCTTCCGCCAGACGATGAGCGAGGCGTTCATGCCTCCGGGCCCCTCATGCCGCGAGTCCCCATGCCGCCAGGCCCCCTCATGCCGCCAAGCCCTCCCCCGTGCCGATGATCTTCACGAAGGCTTCCTCGAGATTGGACTCGCCTGTCGCGAGGCGCAGCCCCTCCGGCGACTCGTCAGCGACGACGCGGCCCTTGGCGATCACGACGATGCGGTCGCAGAGCTGCGCGACCTCTTGCATGATGTGGCTCGAAAACAGCACGCACCGGCCCTCGGACTTCAGATCGCGCATGAACTGGCGCATGCGCCGTGTGGACATGACGTCGAGGCCGTTGGTCGGCTCGTCGAGGATCACGTTCCTCGGGTCGTGGATCAGCGCGCGCGCGATCGCCGTCTTCACGCGCTGTCCCTGCGAGAAGCCTCCCGCGCGGCGGTCGGCGAAGTCGCCCATCTCGAGCACCTCGATCAGCGCCTCGCGGCGGCGCGCCGCCTCGCGGGCAGGCACGCCTTGCAGCCGGGCGAAATAGTCGATGTTCTCGCGCGCGGAGAGATGCCTGTACAGACCCCGCGCATCCGGAAGCACCCCCAGCCGTTGACGCACCGCAATCGGGTCGGCCGCGGCATCGATGCCATCGACGAGCACCCGGCCAGTGTCCGGACGCATGAGGGTGTACAGCATGCGCAAGGTCGTCGTCTTGCCGGCCCCGTTCGGTCCGAGCAGCCCGGTGATCTCGCCGTCGCGAGCCGTGAAGCTGACGCCGTCGACGGCTCGGATCGCGCCGAAGGCCTTGTGCAGATTCTCGACCTGGATCATGGTGCGGCCCCTGATTTGATCATGGCGCGACGGTCCATGCGCTCGCAGCCGCGCCGCCGCTCGATCATGGCGCGGCCCCGTTGAAGTTGACGAACGCGGGGATCGGGCCGAGGCGATTGAGACACCGCGCGTCGAGCTTCCCGGGCTCGGGATCGTCGATGAACTGCTCGATGAGGTCCGGCACGCAGCCGCGGGCGAGGACCGCGTGGCCCTGCCCCGTGAGCACCAGATGCCGCGCGTTGCGGAGCCCCCGCATGATCTCCGCGCCATACTTCGGGGGCGTGACGGGGTCGCGCGAGCCCGACAGGATCAGGATGGGCTTGCTGCTGACGAGCGGAGCGTGGAAGTCATCGGGCATCGCGCCGTGCGGCCAGACTTGGCACTGCGCCTCGATGTTCTCGATGAGGCGATTGCCGAGGATCGTGCCGGCATCCTGCGGCCGCTCGTGCAGCGCGCCGGCATCCTCGCTGCAAATGACGCTCGCGGCCATGCCGCCGTTGAGATCGGCGGCGAGATCCGCATCGAGCAGCCGCACCTGGCCGAGGAGCGGGGCAGGATCGCCCTGCGCCGCGGCCTCGATCGACAGGGGCAGCAGGGCCGCGGTCTCGGGCTCGTAGGCGAACATGCGCACGACCCCGGCCAGGGAGTCGGCCGTCAGCAAGCGCGAGACGGGCTCGAACGTGCGCGGATCGCGGAAGGTGACCTCGTGCGGATTCGCACGCAGCGCATCGCGGAGCGCGTAGAGCGTGCGCATCGGATCGCCGAAGGCGTTCTGGCAAGCCGGGGCGGCGCGGCAATCGGCGAAGTCGCGCTTCAGCGCCGACTCCAGATTGGCGGCGAAGTCCTCGCCGAGGATCAGCTGATTCGGCACCGGCGAGTCGAGCACGACGCTGCGCACACCGTCGGGATGGCGCATGACGTACTGCTGCGCGACGCGAGTGCCGTAGGAGACGCCGATCAAGTCGAAGCGGGGCGCGCCGAGCGCCAAGCGCACCTTCTCCAAGTCGTCGACCGCGACGGTCGTGGTGTAGTAGCGCGGGTCGGCTCTGTTCCGCACCTCGGCGAGACATGCGGCGATTCTCTTGCGCACCGCGTCCGGACCGGGCGACTCCAGACCGGGCGCCTCGCCGCCGTCCTCGTGCGCGGCGCCCTGCGTGCGCAGCGCCTCAGCAGTCTTCTTGCAGGTGAGCGGGTTCGAGCCGCCCGTGCCGCGCTGATCGAGCAGCAGCACGTCATGATGTTTGAGCACGCCCCTGTAAGGCGCCGTGTCGGCGAACGCCTCGGTGGCGGCCTCGCCGGGGCCGCCGGCCACCATGACCACGATGTCCGCCTCGGGCTGCGCCGCATCGCTGCGGATCACGGCGAGGTGCAACCCGATGTGGCGGCCTTCCGGCCGGGCAGGGTTTTCAGCCACCTCGAAGTCCGTGCACCACGCCGCCGTCGTCGCGCCGCTCAAGAGATGCGGCAGCTCGCACGAGGCGAGATTCAACGTGCCGAGCCGCCAATGGCGCGGCGGCAATTTCGCCGCGGGGGCCGATGATGCGGCTGCAGGCGCGGCCGGCGACACGGCGAGTCTGCCGCCCGCAGGCCCATGCGACGGGGTGAATCCGGCACCGGCAGGCCCGCCATGCCTGCCGCCGACGTACCGCCATGTCACGAGCGCTGCAACGACCACCAGGGCGGCGATGCGCAGAATGGTTCGACCTTTCGTAGCCACGCGGCCCTCCTCCTGCAGTCGTCGCGGCGCAGCCGGCTCGCCCTGCGGCCGCCGCGCCCTCAGGGCTTGTCCTCGACGTTCGGGTCGAAATGCAGCGCCGCCGGGCTCTTCGCCACGCTGTCCCAATGCTCCGCGATCTTGCCATGCTCGATCCGGAACAGGTCGAAGTGCGTGCCCGCGTACTTGCGGCCCGGCGATTCGGGGTCGGGCAGGTACGTGACAGTCGCGACCATCACAAGGTCCCCCTCCGCGATCATGGCGATCACCGGGAACGTGATCCGCGGCTCGATCGGGCGGACGGGCCGCGTCGCCTTCATGTAGGCCACGAGCGCATCGCGGCCGCTCGCAACGTTGGGATTGTGCTGGATGTAGTCCCGCGTGAAGAACCGCGGCGCCTGCTCCGTGTGGCCGCCCTGGATGATCACGCGGTACATGTCAAACACCAGTCTCTTGTTCGCGGCGAGCCGCGGGTCCTTGCTCTGAAGCAGCGCCATTTGATCCGGCGCCGGCGTGGGGGGCACCCCCGCGACGGCCGCGGCCGCCGCGCCGGCCGAGGCGAGCAGGGCTGTCGAGCAGATGATGGTCTTGCTTCTCATGCTTCGATCACTCCGTGCCGTATGGCGAGCAGCGTCAGCTCCGACTGGTTGGAGACTCCGAGCTTCTGCTTGATGTTATAGAGGTGCGTGCCGACGGTCGAGGCGGACAGCTTCAAATCCTCCGCGATCCGCTGCACGCTCTCCCCGCGGGCAAGGCGGATGAAGACCTCGAGCTCTCTCTCCGAAAGCCGCTCCACCGGCGACTTCGCCGCCCCCTCGAGCTCCGCGAGCGCGAGCTTGCGCGCCATGTCCGCATCGAGATAGCGCCTCCCCGAGGCGACGGTCGCCACCGCCTCGAACAGCGCCTCCGGCGCGCTCCGCTTGGACAGGAAGCCGAGCGCCCCCTCGGTGAGCGCACGCCGCGCATGCACCAGATCGTCGTGAGCGGACAGCGCCAGCACCCGCGCCTGCGGATGATGCGCGCGAATCCGCTTGAGGGCCTCGAGCCCGCCCATGCCGGGCATCGCGAGATCCATGACGACGACATCGGGGTCGAGCTCGACATAGCGCCGACACGCCGCCTCGCCAGAATCCGCCTCCCCCGCCACGGAGACCTCCGCGTGCGATTGCAGCAGCAGGCGGAAGCCGGTGCGGACGACGGCGTGGTCGTCGACGAGCAGCACTCGGATCATCCTGCGGCCGCCAGCGGAATCTCGGCTTTCAAACAAACGCCGCGCGGCTCGCGATTGCCGACCGAGAAGACGCCCCCGAGACGCTCGACCCGCTCCGCGAGGCCTCGCAATCCGAAGTGGCCGGGCCGCGACCATCCGGGATCGAGACCGACGCCGTCGTCCGCGACCGTGATCCTCATCCGCGCCGGCGTGGAGTCGAGCTGGATGTCGACATGCGATGCCTTTGCGTGGCGCAGCGCATTGATCAGGCCCTCCTGCACGACCCGATAGGCTGCGAGTGTCACGCTCGGGCCGAGATCGGCAGGGAGATCGTGCCGCAGGGAGAGCACGATGGAGGGATGGCGCCGCTGCCAGTCGCGGACCAGATTTTCCAGCGTCTCGGCGAGCCCCAGCGTGTCGAGAGACACCGGCATGAGCCGCGGGATGAGTCCGTGCATCGCATCGTAGAGCCGCGCCGCCTCCTCCGAGATGAGGCGCGCCGCATCGCGCATCGCCGGCTCGCGCGTCTGGCCGACGATCGCCTGCGCGAGGCTGCGGATCGCGGTCACCGATTGGCCGAGCTCATCGTGCAGTTCATGAGCGATCGAGCGCCGCTCCTCCTCGACGCGCTGCTCGACGACGAGCGCCATCTCGCGGCGCTCCTCGAGTCGCGTCTCGGCCTCGCGCGCCTTGCGCTCCGCCTGCACGTTGTCCTCGACAGCCTGCGCCATCCGGTTGAACGCGGCGCCGATGGCTTGAGCTTCCGAGCCGGGCAGCGGCGGCAGTCGAAACGTCAGCTCGCCGCGCTTGATGCGTTCCAGGCCGTTCACGATGATCGGGAACGGCGCGAGCGCCCGATCGATCAGCCAGAACGCGAGTCCGTTCACGAGGACGAGCATCGTCACGGCGAGCGCCATGAGCCGGGTGAGGTCCTCCCACGCATCGAGAATGGCGCGCGAGGCCTGGGCCTCGATCGTGAGCCGCGAGCCATCGAGCAGCAGGAACGTGTGCTTGGCCGCCCTCGGGGCCAGCAGGTGCGCGAACCAGGCGGGCGCATCGCGGCCGGCCTTGTAGGTCGCAGGCGGCGAATGATAGAGCACCTCTGCCCGCGGGCCGCGCAGCACGATGTCGTTGGCACGCACGTGGCCGAGCTGGCCGAGGAACTCGGCCACTCCTTCGGTGCCGCCGGTCCGCGAATACACCACGGCGAGCTGGCCGAGCAGTCTCGAGGCGACCTGGTTCGCCGCCTCGAGCTCCTCTCTCACCGAAGCGCGCGCGCTCTGGATTTCCTCGCCGACCAGCACGATCACGAAGACCGCCGTCAGACCGGCCACCACGAGATTGAGGCGGGTTCTGAGCTTCATGACCCGAGGATGGTAGCAGCCACTCTCGTCCCCGGCGCATCTCCGCCACGCCGGCGGCGCATCCGCCGCCCGACCGCCCCCGCCGGCCGGGCTCATGAAAATCATGAGATCACTTTCATGATCTTCCAGTGTCGCGGCGCCCATGCGCTGGGGAAGGATGAGGTCGAGGAGCGGCAGCGCCATGCTGCCGGGTCTTCGAAGTACGTCGGCCTCACGGCCGCCGATCCTCATCCTGCGAAGGAGCACCGTCATGAAGTGGGAAACGCCGCAAGCGATCGATTTCCGGTTCGGCATGGAAATCACGATGTACATTGCGAATCGCTGAAGGCCTTCGGGCGCCGGCCCGCCCTCGGGCGGACGGCGCCCTCTCGTGCGACGCGACGTTCCGTGAAGCTGCGGGTGCTCGGTTCCGCCGCCGGCGGCGGCTTCCCCCAGTGGAACTGCAACTGCCGTAATTGCGCCGGGGTCCGCGACGGTACGGTGCGCGCACGAGCACGGACGCAATCCTCGATCGCCGTGTCGGGGAATACGGACGCCGGCGCGTGGGCGCTCGTGAATGCCTCGCCGGATATCCTGGCGCAGCTTCAAGCGAACCGTGATCTTCAGCCTGGACGCGCGCCCCGCGACACGGCCCTGACCGCCATCGTGCTGGTCGATGGTCAAGTCGATCACACGACGGGGCTCTACATGCTGCGTGAAGCCATCCGCCCGTGGCCGGTCTGGTGCACGGATAGCACCTACGCGGATCTCACGCGGGGCAATCCCATCCTGGAGGTCCTCTCTCACTACTGCGGAGTCGAGCGGCGCCGCATCGATCTCGGAAAGGCCTTCGCGGTGGAGGACATCGACGGCGTCGAGTGGCGCGCCGTGCCCGTCGCCGGCAAGCCCGCTCCGTATTCGCCACGTCGCGAGTCACCCGTCCCCGGCGACAACCTGGCGCTCGTCCTCATGGATGCCGTCTCCGGTCGCTCGGCGCTGTACGCGCCGGGGCTTGGCGCAATGGACGACCGACTCTGGCGAGCGATGCAGTCGGCGAGCTGCGTTCTGGTCGACGGCACGTTCTGGACGGACGACGAGATGGTTCGGCTCGGGCTCTCCCGCAAGACTGCGCGCGACATCGGCCATCTGCCGCTGAGCGGGCCCGGCGGCATGCTCGAGTGGCTGGAGCAGCTGCCCTCCGGCACCCGGAAGATCCTGATTCACGTGAACAATACCAACCCGATCCTCGATGAGAATTCCGACGAGAGGCTGGCGCTGGTCCGCCGTGGGATCGAAGTGGCGTGGGACGGCATGGAGGTCCGGCTGTGACGCGGCTCGATGGCCCGGGGGCAGCGACGCAGGAAGACTCGGCCGAATCGGCGCAAGCCTGGACGAAGGAGGAATTCGAGCGCAGGCTCCGGGAAAAGGGCCGCGGCTATCACATCCATCATCCCTTCAACGTAATGCTCAATTCGGGGAAGGCGCAGCCCGACCAGATCCGCGGCTGGGTCGCGAACCGCTTCTATTATCAGATCAGCATTCCGGTAAAGGACGCGGCCATTCTATCGAACTGCGAGGACCGCGCCGTCCGCCGCAGCTGGGTGCAGCGCATCCTGGATCACGACGGCCACGGCGATGATCCGGGCGGCATCGAATCCTGGCTGCGCCTGGCGGAAGCCGTCGGGCTCCCGCGCGAGCGCGTGGAGAGCCTGAGCGACGTGCTTCCGGGAGTGCGCTTCGCGGTGGATGCGTACGTGAACTTCGCGCGCCGCGCGCCGTGGCCGGAGGCGATCTGCTCATCGCTCACCGAGCTCTTCGCGCCGGAGATTCACGAGCAGCGCCTCGCTGGCTGGCCCGAGCACTATCCCTGGATCGACCGCGCCGGGCTCGCGTACTTCCAGAGCCGCGTCAGCCTCGCCCGCCGCGACGTGGAATTCGGTCTCGCCGTGACACTCGATCGATTCAGGACCCGCGCGGAGCAGGAACGGGCGCTCGAGATCCTTCAGTTCAAGCTCGACGTGCTGTGGCAGATGAACGATGCGATGGCACTGCGCTACGGCGTGAGGACTTAGAGGCCATGTCCGGCTCGAGCAAGATACCGAGCGCGAGCACCGTGCCGAGCGCGGGCACCGTGCCGAGCACGAGCAACGTGCCTCTCACCGCACGGCCGTCGATCGGCCGCGGTTTCCGGCTCCAGTGGGAGGCTGCGCAGGACGCGCACGTGCTCCTCTACCCGGAGGGCATGATCAAGCTCAACGGCAGCGCCGCTGCCATCCTGACCCGCTGCGACGGCGCGCGGACGGTCGAGGAGATCGTTGATGATCTCGAGCGCAGCTACGGTGCGACGGGCCTCGCGGGCGATGTCACGGCCTTCGTCGCGCTCGCCGTCGCGAACGGCTGGCTGGAGGTGACGGCGTGAGCGCGCTGCCAACGGGGTCCGGCCGGCCGGCGACCCCCGGCGCTTCGGTGAGTCCCCGCCAACCGGTGACTCCCGGGCCGCCCCTGTGGCTCCTTCTCGAGCTCACGTACCGCTGCCCGCTGCACTGCGTGTTCTGCTACAACCCGACGGATTTCGCGAACGTCGGCGCGGAGCTCGCGACGGACGACTGGCTGCGGGTGCTGCGCGAGGCGCGGGAGGCCGGATCGGTCCAACTCGGCCTCTCGGGCGGCGAGCCGCTCGTCCGCCAAGACCTCGAGCCGATCGTCGCAGAAGCGCACGCGCTCGGCTTCTACACGAATCTGATCACCTCCGGCATCGGCCTCACGGAGGCCCGCATCGCGGCGCTCAAGGCGGCCGGGCTCGATCACATCCAGCTGTCCTTCCAGGACAGCACGCGCGAGATGAACGACTTCCTGAGCAGCACGCGCACGTTCGAGCTGAAATCGAAGGTCGCGGCGCTCATCAAGCGGTACGACTATCCGATGGTGCTCAATGTCGTCCTGCATCGGCTCAACATCGATCACGTGGATGCGATACTCGAGATGGCGGCGCAAATGGGCGCCGAATACGTCGAGCTCGCGAATACCCAGTACTACGGCTGGGCTTGGCTCAACCGCGAGCGGCTGATGCCGAGCCGCGAGCAGCTGCGGCGCGCGGAGGAGACGACGCAGCGGTTTCGCGAGAAGATCGGCTCCAGGATGAAGATCTACTTCGTCGTCCCCGACTATTACGAGACGCGCCCGAAGGCCTGCATGAACGGTCTCGGCTCGGTGTTCCTCACGGTCGCGCCGGACGGCGCCGCGCTGCCGTGCCAGGCGGCTCGCATGCTGCCCGGGCTCGCGTTCCCCAACGTCCGCGAGGCCAGCGTGCAGAGCATCTGGTACGACTCCCCTGCATTCAATCGCTTCCGCGGGGATGCATGGATGAAGGAGCCTTGCCGCAGCTGCCCCGAGAAGACCAAGGACTTCGGCGGCTGCCGCTGCCAGGCCTATCTGCTGACCGGAGATGCGGCGAATGCGGACCCGGTCTGCGCCCTCTCGCCGCATCATCACCTCGTGACCGAGGCGATCGAGCGCGCTGCCGGCGAGATGCCTCTGGTCTTCCGCGATCACCGCATCTCGATTCCGGTAACGACGGGGCTTGCCGGGCGATCTTGATCGGTCCGGCGCCGCTGTCTCCTCTCCGGCCCGGGGTCCCCTTTCGCGGCGCGGGCCACGCGATCGTCGAAACGTCCGGGACACGGGTCCGTACACGGGTCCGTTGACCGTGCACCCGGCGTTCGCGCAGCATTGCGCCGAGGGGGACTCCATGACAACCAGAAGTTTCGCCCTGCTTTCGGTGCTCGTCGGATCGCTCGCCTCGACGCCCGCGATGGCACAGCTGCCCGTCGGACGCGCGCAGCCGGCGGGATCGGGCGTGCAGGCCGGCTCGGACGTGCGTGAGCCGTTGATTCGCTCGCTGTGCAAGCATCCGCTGCCGCCTCCGCCGCCTCGCCCGGCCTTTCGCCCGCGGCCCGCAGGCCCCTACCCCTACGAGGTCAAGGAAATTCCCGGCGTGGTAGCCGCGGGCGCACGCTGGAAGCTGATCTGGGTCCACAACGGCAACAACGCCGACGGCATCATTGCACAGCCCGACGGCAGCATCCTCGCCGCTCAGAACGACCTGAGCGATGTCGTTCGGATCACCCCGGATGGACGCACTACCGTCGTCTACGACGACACGAACACCGGCGGCGCACTCTCGCAGAACAAGCGGGGCGAGCTGTTCATCGTCGAGCGCGCGCTGATTCCCTCCGTCTGGGAGCTTGCGCCCGAGCGGAAGATGCTCGCCGACGCGTACCAGGGCGAGCCTTTCGAATGCCATGGCCGCGGCGGCCTCGATGCGCCGGCCGCGCTGCACACGGGCGGCGTCTATTTCGGCTGGGCCGGCCTCTACTACGCGAGCCCGCAGGGCGTCGTGAGCAAAGTGTTCGATCAGGACGTGAACGGAATCGTCCTGAGCCGCGATGAGAAACAGTTGTACTTCGCGAGCTTCGGGAAGCTCTATGCCGCCGATGTCGGGGACGACGGGCTGTTGAGCAATCGCCGGCTGCTCGCCGCCATCCCCGGCGGCGGCAATGACGGCGCGACGATCGACTCGGAAGGCCGCATCTACGTCACGGGATATCCGGGCGTGCGGGTCTTCACGGGAGACGGTAAGTACCTCGGCACGATCCCGGCGCCCCGGAACCTGATCAGCGTGACGTTCGCCGGTCCGGACAAGAAGACGCTGTTCGCCGTAGCATACGTCCTCGAGCCGGGCCAGCACGGCCTCGACGAGATCTACACGATCCCGATGATCGCGCAGGGATACCTGGGGCGGGCGAAGTAGCCCGCCTCAGTGTGCACGCACGCTCCGTGCGGTACGGGGACGCTATCTTTTCTTGTAGGTCTTCTCGAACATTGCCGGCAGGCCGCCGTCGCTCGTGATGACCCGGTGTTTGATGTACCAGCGCCCGTTCTGCTTCACGAGCTCGTCGTGCTCGCGGCCCTGTTCCACGAAGTGAGGCCTCGCCTTGGGCGTGTCGGACTCGATCCCCGTCCAGATGACATCCGCGGTCGCCGTATCGCCGTTCACGACGATGTGAGGGTTCGTGAGCAGCATGTGGAAGGTGCCCCGCGGCCGCGGGGTTCCCTCCGCGACTCGCTTGTACAGGTCCTCGATGCCCTTTGGACCGTGCGCGACGATCCCGTTCACATCGAGAACGCCGTCCGCCGTGTAATACGAGCCGAACCCGCGGTCGGCGCCGCCGAGGTTTCCGTAATACTCGACGAGCAGATCCTCGATCTGCGCTCGGTCGAGCAGCGTCTGCAGGGTCGTCGGCGGGTACTCGGCCCGGGCCGGTCCGGCGGCGGCGAGCCACATCGCGCCCGCAGCGGCGAGCAGCGCGAGCGCGCTCGATTCGAGCCCGAAGCGCCCGAAGGCCCCTCTGTGTAATCCGCTCTCATCACGACCAGCCATCGCGCTTCCCCCTTTTCCACCCATACTATCATTGCACGCGATCCTGATCGCAGCGAGGAGAGGGCGAAGCGATGTTCCGGGCGATGTTCCGATCGATGAGAACCGGTTGCACGCTCCTCGCGCTGATGCTTCGTGCCTCGGTTCAGGCGCCACCGCGGCGCAGGCGCCGAAGCCGGGCGTCAAGGGCGACCTTCTGCGGCACTGACATGCACAAGCGCTCGAACGCGAACGCGTCAGCACGATCGCTGCTTCACGTCCCTCGCGCGCCGTGGCGGAGCCGCTGCAACGCCTCGCGCCTGGCGCGCGCGTCCGCCACGATCTGCGGCCAGCGCACCTTGTGAAGAGCCGACGTCGTGCGAAACTCTTCGAGCGGCGCTGCCTCGAGCGGGTCGATCCCGAAGAGCAGGAACACCCTCACGGCCGCGATGTCTGCTGCGATTGCCGCCACGCGCTCTAGCAGCTTCAATCCGATCCTTTCACCGCGCTCCTCGATCCGCCGTCGAATGAAGGTCCGCACGACGCGGATCGCGAGCTCGGCTTGCGCGATACCCGCCTCGGTGCGTCTTTCGGGCAAGGAGTGAAGATTTTGGATCCGGCTGTCGAGCACATCGACGGGGTGAATGACGCGTACGCGGCCGGTCCCCGGCACCTCCATCTCGGCCCAGCTCTACGACGACATCGATCAGTTCCGGCGTCTCGCGCCCCTCATCGCGGAATGCGGGCATGGCAGCTGAGTCGCGTGCCTGCTCTGTGTCACCGTGCGCGCGTGCACGCTGGAGCCTCGGCTCGCGCTCGTGGGCACGGGCCTGCTGCTCACCGGATGTCCGCTGTACCAGCTCGGAAACAAAGTATTTCGCGCGCGGCACGAAGCGCGCCAAGCGCGGCGGCGGGTTGCTTTGTCAAGCCCTGCGCGGCGAGATGGCGGCTGATTCTCCCCGCGCGACCCCGGCTCCCCCGGTCGGGATTATCGAACGGGATCTTCGAGCTTCTGCGGAGCATTCTCCCGAGATCGTGCGCGGCGACCGTTTCCCGGTACTATGTATGCGCCCACGCCGCCTGATGAGCGGCGTGCCGGAGGCAGGAGGGGTAATGCAACGAGCCACCGTCTGGTGTGAATCTGCGAGCTGGCGCGCCTCCGCGATCGCCGCACTGTCGTTCGCCTGTGCGGCGGCTTGGGGACAGCAGGTTGCCGATCCCGGGTTCAAGAGCGTCGGACGAGGATGGCCGCTCGCCGCCGACGCACGGCAGTACGACTACGTCGGCCCGACGATAGTTCGGCGCTTCGGTCCGCCGGGCGCGCCGGGGCCGCACGATCCCCCGGGAACGTTCATCGGCCTGGCGCGCGACGGCAAGGTGCCTGCCGGCATTACCCCGCTTCCGGTCGATGTCTTCACGACCAAGGACTTCTACAAGGACCGGGCCCTCTGGAGCGATCCGCGCTACTTCCGATGCAACAGTCCCGATGCGCTCGAGAACCAGTGGGGAGCGGTCGGCACCCGCCTCGTCGGACCGGGCGGCGCAGCGACCGCGGCCTGGGGTCGATGCGACCGCGACTATCCGCGCGCGGCGATCGTGAGCCCGTATCCCTTCAAGACGGCGCAGGAACACTACGAGGCGCTGCTCGCCGAGACGCGCCGCCGCGGAGGCCCCACGCAGCACACTTATGCAACGGTGCCGGGCGAGTGGACGGGCCGCTACATGCATCCGGGATTCACGCCGGGCAACGAGTACTGGTACCGCATGACGTACAACCAGGTCCCGACGATCCTCTCCCTGCTCACGCCCGAGTATCAGCAGCGCATGGTTCAGCAGGAGTACCACGAAGCCCACAATCAGCCGGAGTGGCCCTCGCAGTACTGCTGGCCCGAAGGATTCATGCGCCGTTGGGCCCCACCCGCGACGTGGGAGTGGGACATCACGGTCACTCCCTCGCTCGTCCAGATCCTGGCCGGCGTGGCGGACAACTTCATCACGAACATCCACATCGGACGGCAGTTCGACATGAGCGGCGGCGTCCCGCACCTCGGCCCCGAGGTGCCGCGCTGGTACGGGGAGACGATCGGCTTCTGGGATCACGACACGCTCATCACCTGGACCTCGAACATTCAGGGCTGGTACGTGCACAGCGCCTTCGAGTTCTCGAACAAAATGCAGACGATCGAGATCTACTCGCCGAACCGCGACGCGCACGGGAAGTTCATCGGACTCAATCACGAGGCGATTTTCTACGACCCCGAGGCGCTCGTGCAGCCGATCCGCATCGTCCGCAACTACGTGAAGCTGAGCGGCTACGAGAAGGGCGATCCGTATCCCTTCATCGAATGCATTCCGACGATCTACCCCGTCAACGGCGTCCCGACACCCGTGAGGCCCGGAGAAGTGATCAAGTACAAGATACCCGACATGTACGGCAGGCCCTGGGCGCAGCTGTGGGAGCAGAATTTCGAGCAGGGCATGGAGAAGCCGAGGCAGAAGGACATCTTCAGCTTTCCGTGAGCGCAGACGCCCGCATGCCCTGCCTTGAACCGTTGTGGAGAGTGAAACATGTCCAGATCGAGCCGTAGAATCCTCGGCACGGCGCTGGTCGCGGCGATCGTCACCGCCATCGACCTCGCCGCGCCCGCGCTGGCCCATCACTCGTTCGCGTCGTACAACATGGAGGTCACGAGGGTCGTCACCGGCGTCGTCACCCGCGTTAACCCCGACGCCAACCACTTGCAGATCTTCTTCGCGCCGATGAACGAGGACCGCAAGAACGTCCTGCGCGACGCGCAGGGCAATCCGGTCATCTGGGCGGTGGAGATGAGCGGGTCGGCGCAGATGGCCCGCGAGGGCGTCACCGTGAGCTCCTTCCCGCCGGGCACGATCTTCAGCATCGGTCTGCACCCGCTGCGCACCGGCGAGCATGCCGGCACCCGCGGCCCCGCCGGCGCGATCTACAAATGCCCCTGGCGCAAGCCGCCTCCCCCCGGCAAGCATTGCGACTCGGTGCCAGGCTCGACCGTGATCGGCACCGGCGGGCTGCTCAAACCGACGGGTTGATCGGCCGAGCAGGCTTCAGCCGTGCAGGCCCCAACCACGCTGACCACGCTGGTCCCAACCGCGCCGGCCTCAGCCGCACCGCACGGCTTCGCCGCCTGGCTGCAAGCAACTCCCGCCAGCCAGATCATACAGTCCGTGAGCTGGGCGGTCCCGCTGCTGCAGTCGATTCACATCGTGATGATCGGCGTGGTCTTCGTCTCGAGCCTCATGATCGCGCTCAGAGTCCTCGGCTGGATGCGCCCCGACGAACCATTCGAGGCGGTGTGGCGGCGATTCGCGCCTTGGATGTGGACGGGTCTCATCATCATGGCCGCGACCGGGCTCACGCTGGTTCTCGGCGAGCCGGTTCGCGAGTTCACCGCCCTCTCCTTCTGGATCAAGATGCTGCTGCTCGCGGTCGCCGTGACGAGCACGGCGGCATACGGCCGCTCATTGCGCCCCGCCGCTCCGGCGCCTCCCGGCGAGTTCTCGGCGGCGGCGAAGGCGGCATCCATCCTGCTCGTCGTGCTCTGGCTCGCGATCGTCTTCCTCGGCCGCGCCATCGCGTACGACAAGGAAGTGTGGGGTTCGCTGTCGCTGCATGCATGACCGATGCACGACCGATGCATGACTGACGCACGACTGGACTGACGCACAACGGGCGCATCACTGCCACATGACTGAAGCGAGGCCGGCTCGACTGCACCGACATGGATCTCCATAACGTCGTACAGGCCATTCAGGCTTCCGCGCCGGCCGATTGGATGCGCACCTCGGTCAAGGCGATGCCGATCGTCGAGGCCATTCATGTGCTGGCGGCGGCGACCGTGTTCGGCACGATATTCATCGTCGATCTGCGGCTGCTCGGCTTCCGGGATACGAACCGTCCGGTGACGCTCATGTCGCGCGAGATGCTGCGTCTCACTTGGGCCGCGTTCGGCGTCTCGGTCGCCGCCGGCGTGCTGATGTTCGCCGCCAACGCGAGCACGTACGTCGGCAACACGGCCTTCCGGTTGAAGATGTTGGCGGTGCTGGCCGCCGGCGTGAACATGGCGCTGTTCCACCGCTTCACCTTCCGCACCGTGGGCGCGTGGGACAAGGCCGCGCCGGCGCCGCTTGCCGCCCGCGCGGCCGGCGCGATCTCCATCCTGATCTGGGTCTCGGTGATCTTCCTCGCGCGCTGGATCGGATTCACCAAGGGCTACGACTTCCGCATCCCCGCGAACACGCACATCGACTTTACATTCTGACGCGGATAAGCTCGGCCGACGGAGGATCGGCTGTGAGGCGGGCTTTCGACTTGGTGCGCTGCGCCGCAGGAGCGTTTGGTGCTCTGCTGCTCCTCTCCGCGACTCCGCAGCCGATCCGCGCTGCGCCCGATGCAGCGGCGGGCGAAGCGCACGCTCCGACCGCCATTCTGATCAGCGCGCGCGACGATGTGGCTGATCCTGATTTCGCGGGCTCGGTCGTGCTCGTGATGAACAATCTCGGCCCGGCGCCCGTCGGCATCATCGTCAACCGGCCGACGCCCGTTCCGGTCTCGCGCCTGTTCCCGGCGATCAAGCGCCTCGCGCAGCTGCCCGACAAGCTCTACTTCGGCGGACCGGTCGAATTCGGCGCCGTGTGGTTCCTGTTTCGCGCCGCGAAGCCGCCCGATCCCGAGCACACGACCCGAGCCTTCGATGACGTCTATTTGAGTGCGGACCGCAAGCTGCTCCTGCAGCTCCTCGGGCGCGAGAAGCCGATGGAGGGCCTCAAGATCTTCGTCGGCCACGCGGGCTGGGCGCCCGGCCAGCTGCAAGACGAGATCGCGCACGGCGACTGGGCCCTCGAGCGCGCGGACCCCGAGGCGATCTTTCACCCCAAACCCGAGAACCCGTGGCCCTCAACGCAGGCGCCGAAGCGCAGCACTTAGGCGGACGAGATGGCAGACGAGATCGTGTTCTACAGCGGTCCGATGTCCCGCGGGCGCATCGTCCAGTGGGTGCTCGAGGAGGTCGGCGCGCCGTACAGGTTCGAAGTCGTGAACCTAGAGGCTGGCGAACAGAAGAAGCCGAGCTTTCTCGCCATCAATCCTATGGGCGAGGTTCCAGCGATCGCGCCCCGCGGCGCTGGTGTACGGAAGCTACGAGGACACCTCGTCGACGCTCGAGAAAGCTGTCGCGCCGGGACCCTACATTCTCGGCGCAGAGTTCAGCGCGGCCGATGTCTACGTCGGCTCGCAGATCGGCTTCAGCATGATGATGAAGGTGTTCGACTCCCGCCCCGCATTCGTGGAGTACTTCGATCGCCTCCAGCGGCGCCCGGCGTACCAGCGCGTTATGAAGAAGAGCGATGAGGTCTCTGCGAAGATGAAGAAGCCGGCCTGAGCAACCTGCACCGCCATGGTCGATCCGCGCTACTGCCGTAATCGATCCGCGCTCGTAGGGACGGTTTGAATCCGCGCCGGTACGGCACGGTTTGAACGCGGTTTCCGCGTGGCGCGGCCTTGCGCGATGCGGCCTCGAGCGGTGGCCTTGCGCGGTGCGCGCCTTGACCGCGGGACGGCTTCCGCGCGCCGAGGCGAGGCCGCGGTCTACCGCGCCGACTGCAACGCCTTGTCGATGTCGCTCGCGTCGTGCCTCTCGAGCAGCGGCCCGTCGGGCGGTCCGAAGGTCCGATTGACGATCTGGCCCCGCTTCACCGCGGGGCGGCCCGCGATTCTCTCCACCCAGCGGCCGAGGTGCTTGTACTCGTGGACCGACAGGAATTCCGCCGCGTTGTAGGCGTTGCGCACGATTCCGCCGTACCACGGCCAGATTGCGATGTCGGCGATCGTGTATTCGTCGCCGGCCATGTATTCGTTCTTTGCGAGATGCGTGTCGAGCACGTGCAGCTGCCGCTTGGTCTCCATCGCATAGCGGTTGATTGCATACTCGATCTTGAAGGGCGCGTAGAAATAGAAATGTCCGAACCCGCCGCCGACGAACGGCGCCGAGCCCATCTGCCACATGAGCCAGTTCATCGTTGCGGCGCGCTTGTAATGCTCGGTAGGCAGGAACGCCCGGAACTTCTCTGCCAAGTAGAATAGAATCGAGCCGCTTTCAAAGAGCTTCGTCGGCGGATCGGTCGACCGGTCGAGCATCGCCGGAATCTTGGAATTCGGATTGATCGCGACGAAGCCGCTCGAGAACTGCTCCCCGGCACCGATCCGGATCGGCCAGGCATCATATTCCGCTCCCTCGTGGCCCGCCGCGAGCAGCTCTTCGAGCATGATCGTCACCTTCTGCCCGTTCGGCGTGCCGAGCGAGTAGAGCTGCAGCGGATGTTTGCCTACCGGCAGCTCCTTCTCGTGCGTAGGGCCCGATATCGGGCGATTGATGTTCGCGAATTGGCCGCCGTTCTCCTTGTCCCAGACCCACACCTTCGGCGGAACGTAGCCGGGGGGCTGATTACCGCTTGGACGATCGTCATTGGTCATGGCGTACTCCTCGAATGAACCTTCCCGCCGAGATCGCGGCGCGCGCGTGCCGGAAGCGTATCAGGTGACGGCGCATCGCGTGGGCACACGAGGGTCGCGGGCACACGGACGGCTCGAAGGAGGCTCTCATGCCCGTCCCGCGGAGCAAGCTCACGCGGCAATCCCGCTCCAGAGCTCCTCCATCTTGCGGCGCATCGCCGCATCCGGCAGCCTGCCGTGGCCCGCGGCCTGGTCGTCCTCGAGATGCGCAAGCCGGCTCGCGCCTGGAATGGCGCACGTCACCGCCGGATGCGACACCGTGTACTTGAGGAAGAACTGGCTCCAGCTCGTCATCCCGGATTCCACCGCCCAGGCCGGCAGCCGGCGACCTCCCACCCGTTTGATGAGCAGATTCCGGCCGCCGCCGAGCGGGACGGCGGCCATGACGGCCATCCCGCGCTCGAGCGCGAGCGGCAGCACCTCCGCCTCCGCGGCCCGATCGCCGAGCGAGTAGTTCACCTGCACGAAATCGAGCGGATAGCGCCGCATGTACTCGATGAGCCGCGGGTACTCGGGGGTGCGTATGGAGGTGATGCCGATGTAGCGCACCCGGCCCTGTTTCTTCAGCTCCACGAGCAGCGGCATCATCGACTCGACGCTGTACACGAAATGCACGAACAGCAGGTCCACCTTGTGTAGGCGCTGCATCGACCGCTCGAAGCTCTGGCGGCCGCCGACGCCGTCGCCGAAGAAACGACGTCCCGCGCCGGGCGGGAGACCGGGCGGCGGCCCGGGCGCGTTGAGCTTCGTGGCGATGAACATCTTCCGCGTCAGGCCGAGCTCGTCGAGCGCCCTGCCGATCTGCACCTCGCTGTCGCCGTAGAGGGCAGCGGTGTCAATGACCGTGCCGCCGAGCTCGTACATCCGTTTGAGAATGCTGCGCACATCCTCATAGGGCGTGCGGCCGAAGCGATTGGTGCCGATGCCGATGACCGGAATCCTCTCGCCCGTGGAGGGAATCGCCTTCGTGATCAGCGGGCCGCCCCCGGCGGCGCGCAGCGCTGGCGGCAGCACAGCCGCCGCCCCGCTCAGCAGCCCCAGATGGAGCAATCGGCGGCGCGTCGACGAAACGTTCTCGCCCTGTGACATGGCAAGGTCCTCGCGGCGGAATTCGTGCAGGTGCCGAGTATACGCAAGCGGCGCGGGCGCCCGCCGCTTCGCCGGCTGCGCCACGGAGGACGGTTGGTGCGGCGACGGTCAACCTGCCGGAAGCACCGTTCTCCGTTCCCGAGTCGAGGTCCCGGTCGCTGCAACGGCTTGCGCCAGCACCTCCGGCCCTGCGCCCGCACATCGCGCACGGCCTCGTAGCGCAGTGAGGGAATCTCCCGATTGTCCTGCGCCGACAGTCCGCCGAGCACGGCCTTGCGTGCATGGACGATCACCGCATCGCAGCCGGCATCGCACACGATGCCTACGAAGCGCCGGAGCGCGGCTTGCTCCGCTTCATCGAAGCGCCGGCTGGCCTCGATGGCCGCCCTGCCCCGGCCATCGACGACTTCCGATCCGCATCTTGACTGTCAGCGGCACGCGAACGGCCGCATGCAACGCATGCCACACAGGCCGCTACGGTTTCGGGCCGCTGCATCAGATAGGCGCCGAACACCCGGCCTGTCGCCCGATCGCTCGGGCAGCCGCACTGGAGATTGATCTCGTCATCCCCGCCTGCTCTCCCCTGCGAGCCGCAGCCGCGAGCTCCTGCGGGTCGCAGCCGCCGAGCTGCGGCGCCACGGGATGTTCCTCGGGGTCGAACGCCAGGAGTCGAGCGCAGTCACCGTACACCAGGTACTGCGGCGATCATCTCCGTGTACAGAAGCATTCGTGCCGAGAAGCCGCGGAGAAAGTAGCGGCAGTGGCGATCCGTCCGCCCCTTCATCGGCGCGACATTGATTCTCCGATCCAGCACGTCAGGCGACCCGCGCTGCGCCGCCATGCGCCCCGATTCGACCTTGCGGCAAGCGGCGGCACGCTCCTCCCCTCGGCGACAGACGGTGATCGTCATGGCGCGAGCCAAGCTGCTCGAAGCCGGCATCGTGCCCCGCCACGACGGCGCCCATGCGATCGGCGACAGCGAACTGCCATGCGTCGTTCTCACCTGTCCGCCGCGGCCTCACGGCTCCTGCGGATAAGGAATCGGCAGAGCGAGCAGATCGATGTGTCCTGGGTCGGGTCCGTGCACGAAGATGTACGTGCGGCCTTGCAGAAACGTCAGCACCGGGCGCGGGCCCGCGAGAGGCGGGCCACTGCAGTGCTCGTCTGTCGCGGCGTAGACCGCGATGGAGGGCATGCCCTTCGGCGCCACAAAGGGACTGAAATGGGCCGCTGTCACCGTATCCTCGCCCGGCATCAGATGCCTCAGGCATCCCTTGCCGGGAACTCCGAATCGAAAGGCGGGAGGCTGCTGATTACCAGTCCGCACGCCGCCGGCCCATCCGACCACAATGGCGATGCCGGGCTTCGGGGCATACAGAGCAAATCGGGAGGTGCTCCATTCCCGAACCACGCTGATGGACGCGCCCGGCGATTCCGCCGTAGCAGGTCCCACGACCACGGTAACCTGCTCGCCGGTCACAGATACCGGCGTGCCCGGCCCCGCTTGTTGCTGCATGTTCAAGTCGAACAGACGGCTGCTCTCCGTTCGCTGTCGAGCGGCGTAAATGAGCAGATGGGGCGGTGGTGTGGGGACGGTCAGATAATCGCTGCCCTGCCCGAATGGCAGCGAAACCGTCGCGCTCGTTCCACGCGCCCCCTTGGCAAGGTATACGTCCACCGCACCCGCCTTGCCGTCGGCGTCTCGATAGAGATTGACGATTCTGACCTTCCCTGCATTGGTATCCGCGCGGAGGGCGCCGGAGGGTCCGGCAATGGTCGCGAACGTGAGCACGAGCCCTTGAAGCAAGCCCAACAAGGTGTGCCGGAAGGGATTCCATGCGCCGACACGCGATTGCAGTTCCGAATGAGCTTCTAAAGGACGTGACATGGCGCAGCACCTCCAGCCAGACACCTCGGACGATCATCTTCTCGGCGCTCACCCGTCACCTTCTCGGCGCTTGACTATTGACTATACCGCCTTCCGGCTCATCGACTATCCCAGGCAATCGGCGCCCCGCATCGCCGTCCCGCTGCATCACGTGCTCGGCTGGACCTTTGCGGTGGAATGGCGCGGTGAATCCCGGTTGCAGGGTGGCGCACGGCCTGCGTGCGACTCCATGGCCCCCCAGTGAAATCAGGCACTTAGGTTTTCTCCTGTCGCGCGTCTCGCGACCGTGAGGGCGTCGGATTATGATCCGTCGACCGTCGAGGGACTGATGAAGGGGCTGATGACAATGAGAAGACAAAGTCGCTCGTTCTTTTTCGCGTTGCTCGTTTCAGCATTCTCCAGCGTCAGCGCGTTCGGCGTCGTTGCGGCGGCTCAGGAACGAGGATCGCACGCGCTCAAGCAGGAGCTCTGGTCCGATCCAGCCACCTGGCCGGATCGCAAGGTACCCCGCGCCGGGGATACGGTCATCATTGAGAGAGGCAAGGATGTGCTTCTCGACGTGAGTCCGCCGCCGCTCAACGGCTTGCAAATCGACGGCAAACTCAGCTTCTCGGACAAGGCCGACATCGAGCTGACGGCCGAGTCGATCGTCGTGCATGGAGAGCTGGAAATCGGCACCGAAGCCAAACCCCACACGCGCAAGGCGACCATCACCCTCACCAACAATGTCCCAGGCAATGATCGCGGGATCATGATCGCGGGCGGAATTTTGAGCCTGCATGGCGACCGGACGAATTCCTGGACCAAACTCGCTCGAACGGCCAAGGCCGGCAGCGCCAGAATCGAAGTATTGAATGCGAGTGGCTGGCGCAAAGGGGACGTGATCGTCCTTGCCTCGACCGACTTCGATTCCACGCAGGCGGAGAAGCGAACCATCGCCGCGATTGCGGGGAACGTCATCACGCTCGACCAGCCCCTCAAGTACATGCACTTCGGCAAGATCACGTTCGGCGTCGATGAGCGCGGTGAAGTCGGCTTGCTGACGCGAAATATTCTCATCCAGGCGTCGAAGGACGCAGAGCGCTCCTACTTCGGGGGCCACATCATGGCGATGGCCGGGTCCAAGATGTATGTCTCCGGCGTCGAGTTGACCAGGATGGGTCAATACCTGCATCTCGCCCGCTATCCGATCCACTGGCATCTGGTCGGCGACGCGACGGGCCAGTACATCGAGAATTCAGCGATCCACGACACCTACAGCCGCTGCGTGACGGTGCACGGCACCGACAACGTGCGAGTGGAAAACAACGTGACCTACAACACCGTCGGTCATTGCTTTTTCTTGGAAGACGCCGTCGAAACAGGCAACCGGTTCGTCCACAACCTCGGGATCATGACCAAGTGCCACCCTGACGGCAAACCGTGCGTTCCGACGAACCTCGGTCCATTCGGAGCGGAGGGCGGCAAGAACTTCAACGTGGACGGCCAGAACGCCAAGGATATCCTGATCCCTTCCGACAACACGGCGGCGACGTTCTGGATCACCAATCCGGACAATACTTTCGTGGACAATGTGGCCGCGGGGTCCGAGGCGACGGGTTTCTGGTTCGCCTTGCCGCAGCATCCGACCGGCGCGTTCGCAGGCACGACCGTCAGCGCCACGACCTGGCCACGGCGCATGCGCGTGCGGGAGTTCAGGGGCAACACCGCCCATTCGAACTTCGATGGCTTCATGTTCGACCGCGGCCCTCAGGCCGATGGCCATTTCAGGACCGGCGGCCACATTGCGCTCGCCAATCCTGCCGATGCGAACAGCCCCATCGTGGAGACGGTCATCGAAGATTTCACCGCGTACAAGAATCGGAACGGCGGAATGTGGGCCCGCGGTGAAATGGACCTGTTCAAGAACCTGAAGCTGGCCGACAACGCCATCGGCTACACGCATGCCTCCGGCAACTTCGGTCGCTCCCCCTTTACCTCACGAGTGGTCGACTCGCTGTTCGTGGGCGAGACCGAGAACGTCGGCAACCCCAGGACGCCGGCCGAAATCGCGTACGGCCGCAGCTTGCCGGAGCCCGAGCTTCCGGATTTCCCGATCCGCGGCTACGAGTTCTACGATTACCGTCATGAGCTCGACAACGATACGTTCGTGAATTTTCAGGACAACGCCACCCGCAAGACGGGAGCGATCTCCTACCTGCTGTACACGAGCTTCGGAATGAGCTCCAACAACACCGTGCAGCGCGCCAAGTTCATCAACGCCAAGCCGGTGTACTTCCCCCCGATCGAGCACAAGTGGAGCAACGACGACTACGGCAATGGGAGCTACAAGACGGCGGTGTTCCACGACCTGGACGGCTCGGTCAGCGGCGTCCCGGACTCCTACATTCTCATCAATGACGCAGAAGACGGAATCGCCATCGACGATGCCTGTGAGATCAAGCCGACCTGGAATGCCGCCGTGTGCAAGGGCGATATTGGACGCTTGGCTCTCGGCGGTCCCGGTGGCGGCAGTCTGCGCGGTTTCCGCTTCGGCGGTTTCGGCGGCGCCCCTGGCGCAGGTCGTGCCGACGACGCACCTGCAGGCCCCGGCGCATCCGCGCGTCCTGGCCCAGGCCCCGGTCCCGTTCTCGCGGTAAGTCGTGGCACGCCCGGCACACCGGCTGGCCGGCTCCGCGGTCCCGCGGGACCTCCTCAGCCCCCCGTCATCCTCAGCCGCGACGGCAAGGAGGTCAGCCTCGACGGCGCAACCAACATACGCGCCGGAACCGAGATCGAGGTGACCACCGAGAGGCCATCCGTGACACTGCGCCTCACCGAATTGGATAAGGGCTCGTGGGTGATCTTCGAGCTGCCGGGATTCGCGACCGCCTCCCCGGGTACTCCCCAGGACAGCCTGGATGCGCTGCGTCGGGCCAGCGCCACCTCGTACTACAAGGGCAGGGACTCACTCTGGGTCAAGGTAGTGTCGAACGGCGAAGGCGCCCGAATGAGCGGCCCCGCCGCCGGAGGAACCAGCATCGTGGTCAACCGGTGAGGCCGAACATGTCGCAAGCGGCTGAAGACCTTTTCGGTGCGAACGCTCGTGGTCCTGGGCCGCCATGATCATTCTTCAATCCCGAGGTCGTGCAGCGGCGCTTTCGTGATCTCTGTCCCACAGCGACACTCCAGGTTGTCCCCGAGGCGGGACATGTCGCCTGGAATCCCACGGAGATCGTGCAAGGCTTCTTAGCGGAAGAATTCCGTTCCCATACATAAGATGCGTTCTCATGAGATGGCCGGCCCGTGATTGGGCCAATTCGAGGAAAGGGCAAGAACCGCGGCCCGCGAGTTGGCGATCCGAGGAGAAAGTCCAGTCCCGCGGAGTTTCGACCGGCCGGCGTGGGGCGTCTCAATTGAAGATGGGCGCGCTGGATTGGATTCGCACCCAATGCTCCTGATCAACTTCCAAGTGCGAACTTACGCGCGAACGGTCGGGCAATGTGCGCCGATCCATTACAACGGCCCGATCCGGCCCGGTAACCCAGTTCCCACGTAATCGCCCAAGCAGTGGGAAGTCCGCCACCGCTCCTGCCGCAGCTTGCGTGATGCTACCTGGAAGTGGAGCGGGTGATGGGAATCGAACCCACGTCATCAGCTTGGGAAGCTGAGGTTCTGCCATTGAACTACACCCGCGCGGGCTCGATGTTATTCGCTCCGCCGGCGCTCGGGCAAGCCCCGAAAGCAGCCCCGAAACCAACCCCAAGGCTGCCCGCCGGCGAGGCCGGCATTTCGGCGCGCGCCCGACCCTCAGCCTCGCCATGTCGATCGTCGCCTGATCCCTGCGGGGCCGGTCGAGCGGCATGCTCGCTTCCCCTACGGCTGCGTCGCCGCAAGGTCGATGCGCCCGTAGACCCCGCCGTCCCCGGCCGCGATGCCGGCCGCGAAATGCAGCGTAGTCGTCGGCTGATCGTTCGACCCGTTGCCGAAGGCAATGCCCCAGAAGCCCATATTCGCGATCGGCTGCCCGTTCGCATCGCTCACCGTGCCTAAGACGGTGCCGCTATTGGGGTCGAAGCCGTTGGTGAGCGCGTCGCCAAAATTCCCGATCAGCAGGCCATTGCTCAGCGTGCCCCAATTGGCTGGAGCGAGCGCGATGGGAGCGAATACGATGCCCCACGGATTCTTCAAATTCGCATCCGTCGCCGGGGCGGACACGGCATCGTCCGAGACGAGCACCTTCATGGAGATTGCGCTCGCCTGCGGCGCGGGCGTCGGATTGGACATGGCCGGCGGATTGGGCACGGGCTGCGGATTCGGCATCGGCGCCGGACTTGCGCCATAGCCGCCGCCTCCCGCTCCGCCCATCGCGCCAGAGCCCCCGGATGCGGAGCCGCACGTGCGATAGGCGCTCATGCCGCCGCCTCCGCAGGCTGCGGGCAGAGCGCAGGCGACGAACGCGATGGAAGGTCTCAATACGCCCGATTCGGCTCCAATCCGCGTGCTCGGCATCGTTCATCTCCCGCTGAGGATCACTGCGGGAGTAAGTGCCTCGACTCGAGGTTCGCGTTGGCGGATGGGAGAAAAATTTCGGCCCGCGACCCGCGGCGCATGGCGCCCACCGACCAGCGGCCGGCGGCCGGCAGCGGTCAGGCGAGCTTCACTGCCCGGCCGCTCCGCGCGGACTCGTAGATCGCCGTCATGATCCGAACGTCCTTCAATCCCTCCTCGCCGGAGACCTTGCTCGGCCGTCCTTCGAGGATGCAGCGCGCGAAGTCGTCCATCTCCGCCGCGAAGAGGTCCGGCTCCGGCAGTGCGATCGGCTTGCCATCGCTGCGCGCTCCGCGATTGCCGCCATAAGCGAACGCAGGCTCGAGTCCGAACCAGCCGCGCTCGGCGTACACACGGAAAGCATTGAGCCCCGACATGTTGTACGAGGCGGCGCAGCTGGCGACGATGCCGCCGGGAAAGCGTGCGAGCCAATTCATCTGCTCGTCCACCTCCGCGAACTTCACCGGATCCGTCTTCGACGCGAACGCGCTGACCTCGACCGGCTCCTCTCCCGTGAGATAGCGCGTCGCCTGCAGTGCGTAGATGCCCACGTCGACGAGCGCGCCGCCGCCCGAGAGCTGCCGATTCAGACGCCACTGATCCGCGCCGCCGACCTCGATCCCGAATCCCGCCTCGATCGTGCGCAGCGGTCCGAATTCGCCCGAACGGGCGATGCGAATGCACTCGAGATGATTGGGATCGTACTGGCAGCGGTACGCGACGCCGAGGAGGCGGTCCGCGGCCTTGCAGACGTCGATCATCTCCCGGCATTGCTCGACGGAGATCGCCATAGGCTTCTCGCAGAAGACATGCTTGCCCGCGCGCGCGGCGCGCGCAGCCTGAACCGGGTGCTCCGCATTCGGCGTGACGATGTACACCACGTCGATGTCGGAGTTGTCCGCCATCCGCTCCATCGTGTCGTAGGTGTAGACGCTGCGATCGGGGATGCCGTACCGCGCCTGCCAGCTGCGGGCCTTCTCGGGCGAGCCGGTGATGAGGCCCGTCAAACGACAGTGCGCCGTCTTCGCGAACGCCGGCGCGATCTGATGCTCGCTCAACGATCCGAGGCCGCAGAGCGCGAAGCCGACTCTCCGGTGCGAGCCCTGCGCCAGCGAGCGAGTGACGGTGGTGCTGATGAGCGGCGCCGCCGCCGTGGACGCGGCCTGCATCATGAAGCGCCGCCTAGATGAGCTCGCCATCACTGCCTCCCGATCGACATCGCCGCCTCTCAAAGTGCCTCTCGAAGCCCAGATCGCCGCGCCGCGGTCCCGATCGCCGCGCCGCCCTTCGCAACCGCCCGGTCATTGAGCTACGCTCGACCGCTCGCAGTGTAGGCGCCGAGGGTCCCCGAATGAAACCCGATCTCGAGCTCGCCTTCGAGGCGCGCGCCACGCTCGCCGCACCTCTCGTCGTGGGTCAGACGCCGCAAGGCGCGCGGCGCGTCATTCCCATCACGGGCGGCGAATTCTCCGGCCCCACGATGCGGGGCGTGATCCTGCCCGGCGGCGCCGACTGGCAGTATCAGCGCGCGGACGGCGTGACCGTCCTCGAAGCGCAGTACCTGCTGCGTACCGAAGACGATGTATTGATCCAGGTGAGCAACCACGGCCTGCGGCATGGCCCCGAGGACGTGATGCGGCGACTTGCGGGCGGCGAGGCCGTGGACCCGAGCGCCTACTACTTCCGAGCGAGCCCATCGTTCTCGGCGCCGTCCGGAAAATACGACTGGCTGAACAGAAGCCTGTTCCTGTGCACGGGCGCGCGCTACGCGAACGCAGTGTCGCTGTGGATATATCGGGTGTGCTGACCTGCTGAAGCCGCGGCTGCAGCGCGCCCGTATCCTGCCGCGGGCAGTAGCTTACTGTGCGGACCGTCTACTGTGCGCGGCCGCCTACTGCGCGCTGTATCCCCGCGCATCGAGGCAGGCGATCATCGCGCGCCGGTAGTCTTGCGCGCTTGCCGAAGCCGAGCCGCCGTTCGGCTGCGTCGGATCGAAGCCGGTCTGATCCTGCGCCCACTTGTGGCACTCATACCGGTCGGTGGACTGCTGCTCCGCGGACTGGCCCTTCTTCGGGTACATGTAGACATCGTCCGGCGCGGAAGCCGGCGCAGAAGCCTGCGCCGAGGTCGAGCCGTCATACGCCGCCATACCGGAGTCGGTCGAAGCCGCGCTGTCATCCACCGGCGGCGGATTCGTCACCACGTATCCATTCGCGTCCGAGTCCCAGACGTAGTACACGCTGTCCACGTAGTAATACGGAATACCGCTCCACCAGAACGTGACACAGCCGACGGGCAGCACGGGCAGGAACCACGGGAACGCCCAGCCGTAGTACGCGGGCGGCCAGTAGTAGCCATGCCACCAGCCGCCGTGCCAGTAGGGGTGATAGCCCCACCGCGGACCGTACCAGGAACGTCCAGGCACCCAATGCGGGCCATATCCAGCACGTCCAGGCGCCCAGTGCGGCTGCCCGGTCCAATTTCCGTGCGCGCTCCATCCTGAGGCGTGCCCGCCCCAGCCGGAAGCCACGGCGAGATGCGTGCCCCCCGCCACCTGCCCGCTGATATGCGGAGCATTGAAACGCGGGGCGGCTGCGAAATGGACCGGCGATGCGGGCGCCGGTGCAAAGTGAGGGGCCGGTGAAAAGTGAGGCGCCGCGAAATGCGGCGCGGCGGCGAAGTGGGGCGCCGCCATGTGCGCGCCTCCGAACCCTCCGAAGTGCGCGCCACCGAAGCCATGTCCCGGCCCCGCGGCCGCAAAGCCCGGTATGCCAAGCAGCGCTGCCGCTGTGAAGGCGCCGATCCGTCGCGCTAAAGATATCGTCTTGATGCTCATGGCCTACTCCGTCCGGCGCGCCGGTCACACCTGGCGGCGGGGCGATGACGACCTGTGTTATTGGACCTCCTGATGTCCCTCGCGTTCAAGTCTGCTGGCTCGGTTGTGCTGTCTCGGTTGGCCGGGGGACCGTCAGTCTCCAAAGGCGGCGTTGAGTAATACTCCTGGCAACGCTCCCAAATGTATCCAACGTATGCTCGGGCCTAGGGATGACAAGGGCCGACGCCGAAGGGATTCGCCATGCCCTGGCGGTCAGCCCCCAGCTCCGACCCCTCCTCGCTCACGACCGCGTCGGCCTGTGACTCGCGGCCAGATACGATCGAACTGGACCTCTGCAGTTCCAATTCCGACCATCGAAGCCTTCGCCGTCTCGTCGGTGAGACGATCTGCCCCCCGCAGAACGGCCAACGCGCCCATCAAGCGGCCGAAGTAGAGCGAGCGCCCGAGGGAAGTTCGCTCGCGCACCTCGCTCCCCGGCATCTGATCCACCAGCGCGGCCAGGATGCGGGCCGAAAGCTCCCAGCTGCCGGCGATCCGGTTCGCAACAGCCGCGGCCTGTGAATCGATGAGCGACGCAATGACGGCCGCATTCGGCGCCGAAGCACCACCCTCCCGCTCGCCGCGCACGGCATAGCGATCCAGTGCGACGCGGAACACGACGATCGATCCGAGTCCCATCGTGAGCCCGAGCAGCTGAGCCGCGAAGGGGTCGCTGTCCTCGACAATCGCGGCGTGCGACTCCGCAGCGGCAGCGGCCCGCAGCGTGTGATCCCACACGACCTCCGGAAAGCCCGGGAACTCCCGCTCCGAGAGGCGGAACACCGGCTGCACGAGCGCGGCCGCGACGAGCGACCGAATGCCCTCCGTGCCGAGCAGCGCCACGGCGCGATCGATGCTCTCCACGGGCTTCGCGCTCACCCGGTAGAACGCGCCGTTCGCGAGCCTCAGAAGGCTCCCCGCGAGCGCGGGGTCGCGCGCAATGATGCGCGCGAGCTCCCTCCGCGAGACCTCGTCGTCCCGCATGGCCCGAAGCAGCTGCGGCAGCAGCAGCGGCCGGCGCGGCGCATAACGCGGATCGGTCGCGACCGATTCGAGCGTGGCCAGAACGTCGGGAGCGATCGCATCGTAGGCGTCCAGCGCCGGCAGACCGAGCCGGTCGACACCGAATGCCAGCTCGTGCAGGCGGCGGAAGATTTCGACTGGGCTCAATATCTCGCGGCCGGAGAGTTCCGGCGAATCCGACTCCGGCGACGGCTCCGGCGCGAGTTTCCGCGACGGCTCCGGCGGCGATCCCGGCGACGATTTCAGCGACGGCGGCTCCGGGGAGCGACTGGACGCCAACGATGGGACTTCCCGCGGATCGTGCATCTCGTCCACGGAGCGCGCCGCAGAGAGGTCGCGGCCTCGCGCAGGCTCGTCATCCGAAGTACGCGTCCGGTGCGCGAGCCACCATGCCGGGCCGGCAAGCGCGACGATCACGGCCAAGCCGAGCCAGGCCAGCAGCATTCGGTGCTCTCCCCTGCCCGCTCGCCCCCATTCGAATGACTTGAAAGGCGGGCCGTCCGATTCTGCCACACCGTGCTGCCCGTCATGGTGCGGCTCGCGCTCGCCTATGCTACGTTTCAGCTTCCGGGCGCATGGTTAGCCGCAGATGGCGCGTGGTGCCGGGGCCTTACAGGGGGGACATGGAATGACTGCGTACAGGCCTTCTCGTGCTCATGCCGCGCTCACCCGAGTCACGACGCACCTTCCTCATCCGCTTCTCTGGCTCGCGCCGCTCGCGATCGCCCTATTGACCGCGTGCGGTGTAGGCGACGGCGGCTCGTCCGCCTTCTCGAGCGGCGGGTCGAGCAGCTCGAGCGCTTCGAGCAGCTCCAGCAGCTCCGGCGACGGCTGGGTTCAGGGCGTATATCCGCCCGAGTCGCAGTACCAGGCGCGCTGCCAGAATCCGCGCAACGGCAAGGACCCGGTGACTGGCCAGCCCTATCCTGACGTGCAGGGCTCAACGCTCGACGAGAACTTCTGGCTGCGCTCGTGGACGAACGATCTGTACCTCTGGTACGGCGACGTGCCGGATATCGATCCCGGCACGTACTCCGATCCGGTGAGTTACTTCGCCGTGCTCAAGACCTCCGCAACGGACCCGCTCGGCGAGCCGAAGGACAAGTTCCATTTCACGATGCCGACTTCCCAGTGGGAGCAGTTCTCGCAGGCCGGAGTGGATGTGGGATATGGCCTGACGTGGGCGCTCGTGTCGCCCTCCCCGCCGCGCCAGCTCTACGTGGCCTACGTCTGGACGGGATACGCTGCGGCAGCGGCCGGCCTCGTGCGCGGCGCGCAGATCCTCACGATCGACGGGGTCGACGTGGCGAACGGCAGCGATGTCAACACCCTCAACGCGGGCCTGTCGCCGAGCTCGGCCGGCGAGACTCACACCTTCACCTATCAGAATCCCGGCTCGAACACGACTCAGACCGTGACATTGCAGGCCGAGCAGGTCACCGAGACGCCGGTTCCGGTTGTGACCACGATCCCGCAGCAATCGGGCACGGTCGGGTACATCCTGTTCAACGACGTGATTGCAACGTCCGAGCAGGAGCTGATCAATGCGATCAACCAGCTCCAACAAGCGCCTAGCGTAAGCGATCTTGTGCTCGACCTGCGCTACAACGGCGGCGGCTTCCTCGACATCGCGAGCGAGCTCGCCTACATGATCGGAGGCAGTCATCTCGCGAGCGGCTCGTACTTCGATAAAGTCGCCTTCAACAACAAGCATCCGACCACGGACCCGGTCACCGACCAGCCGATCACGCCGACCCCCTTCCACACGACTGCGCAGGGCTTCTCGGCCTCGACCGGCACTGCACTCCCGACGCTCAACCTGCCGCGGGTATTCGTGCTCACCGGCTCGGGCACTTGCTCTGCGAGCGAGGCGATCATCAACGGCCTCAACGGCGCAGGGGTGCAGGTGATCCAGATCGGCTCGACGACCTGCGGTAAGCCCTACGGCTTCTATCCGCAGGACAACTGCGGCACGACCTACTTCACCATCGAGTTCCAGGGCGACAACTACGCGGGCTTCGGCGACTATCCGGATGGTTTCACGCCGCAGAACTCGTCGACCGCCTCGAAGCTCGATCCGAGCGCGGTGCTGCCCGGCTGCGCCGTGGCAGACGATTTCAACCACAACCTCGGGGATCCCGCCGAGGGCCGCTTTGCCGCGGCGCTGGCGTACAGGACAGGAGGCAGCGCAAGCTGCCCGACGCCGTCGGGCATCGAGCCGGCGCCGGCGATGCATGATCTGGCGCTTCCGACGCTGCACCTAGCGCCGTGGCGCACGATGCGCATTCTGCGGCGGCCGCCGAACCATTGACGAGCCGATGAGTTGCAACGCCTGCTCGGGTTCACGCCCGTCGGCCGTCCTGCCGTCGGCAGCCCCGTTGGCTGCCGCGCTCTTGGCCGTCGCGCTCGTGGCTTCGGCCTGCGCGTCGCGTGTGACGCAGCCGGATCCCGCAGCCGATCGGGACCGGCCCGCTGTGCTGCTCTCGCCCACCCCCGATGTCCGTGCGGAGCTCGCTCACGTCGTGAGCGAGGCGCTGAACGGCGCGCCCGTGCGACTGGCGGACGACGCGCTGACGACCGACAGCCACCTCATCATCACGCGCATCGAGCGGCGCGATGCCGCAGGGCATCCAATCCTCGGCCGCAGCACCGAGAAGCCGGAGCGCTTCGATCTCGTCGAGCGCGGCGGCCGCTGCATCCTCATCCAGGAGCGCACGGGTCGCCGCTGGCCACTCAAATCGGCAACCTGCGAGCCGGCGCGCACGCAATAGATCCGCCCCGCCCCTGCCGCGCTACTTTCGGCTCACCGCCCCGCCGGGCTCCGTTCAGCCCCAGCCGCTCGCCTCTCCGCCCCCGCCGCTTGCGCTCCGGCGCTCTGCGTCGCCCCCCCCGGTTTTGCCGCACCCGTCTCCGCCTTCCCCTGCTGCGCCTGTTGGTAGTTGAGCACGAACGACGGGTCGCACTCGTAAGGCGGCACGAAGTGCCCCGGCTTGCGGCGCCACGCGATGAAGCGCGCGCCGGGCGCATCGAGGACTTCCGGGTCCTCGAACTCCTGCGTGGAGAGCAGCGTCTGCCCATCGGGCCCGAGCTTGAAGCGCTCGAGCACGCGCACCTTGTTGCTGTGGCTCAGGCCGTTGTTGGTGATCGTCGCGGCCTCGAGATGCGTGGTCTCGACAACGAGCGTCGAGCCCTCCCAGTGGCCGACGGAGTAGCCCGTCTTCGTATCCGGCACGCCGGCAGGCGGCTTGCGGCCGTCCATGAAGATGATGCGCACCATGTCATAGTACGCGAGCTTCATGATGATGAACTTCGGCCCCTGGTAGATCTCCATCGGGAACGGGCCCTGCATCGCGTAGATGATCGACGGCGGCTGGCAAGCCTTGCTCAACGTCATGTCGTCGAGCGGCTTCCATGCGAGCGCGGCGGCGAGTGCCTTGGGCTTGATCTTCAGTCCTCCGAAGTCCCCCGCCGGCAGCTCGACGGGGCCGGTGTCGTGCAGCACCACGGTGCCTGGCGGCAGTTGACGCATCAACGATCCGTCGGGCGCCACCTTCATCGTGAGATCCCAGTAGCCGGAGAGGTCCGGCACGGCGGCCGATGCGAGGCCCGTCCACGCGAGCAGCGCGAGCAAGCCCACACCGCTTGCAGCCGTCCTCGCGCCAGCCACCGTCACGGCGCTCGCCATCACCGTCCAGGCGCGTGTCACGGCATTCAGGGTGCGCGCCACCGCTCCAACGCGAGCCGCCGCCATGCCGCGAGCCATGCTCAGCGCGGGACGGGCCGCGGCTTCTCGAGCGCCGAACATCCGCTTCAATCCGCGTTCGGATCGAACGGCTTGCCGATCATCCGTCCGTCCGCCCAATATGCGTTCCGCATGCGCAGGTAGCGCGCGCCATTGCGCGCGGGCCAGCCCTGAACCGTCACTTTCTCGCCGATATGCAGCGTATCCTTGCTCCATCCGCGGCGGACCAGTATGGAGGGCGAGTTGGTCTCCGCGGTCCAGGTCTCGCGCGTCCCGTCGGGCTTCGTCACATCGAGGCGAATGAGCCCGTGGGGATTGCTGAATTCGACCGCGGTCACGACGCCGGTGACCGAGATCGACTTCGCCGTGTCGAAGAATACCGCGAAGGAATGATGCGCCGATGCAGATCCGGCGCCGGTGAGTCCCGCGGCTGCAAGCGCCGCCGCCGCTGCGCGATGCCACATGTTCACCTCTCCGTGATCGGAGGCGCCATGATACGGCAGAGAGACCTGTGGGAGAGACTGGGCCATGCGCGGCCCGACTTGGCAGGCCGCCTTTCTGCGGTCTGGTACGCCCCGGTCGGCCTGCTACGCCCCGGTCGGGCGCGCGAGCCGGGTCTCCAGCACCCCGGCCTGCTTCCGCAGCCCGCGCTTGAACACCCGCCAGCACTCCTGCGGCACGAAGATGTGCCGCTTCGCGTCGATCAGTGTCCTTCCCTCCCCCAACGCAGAGATGGTATGGAGTCCCGCCGTGTAGGCGCCGGTGATCGGCGGATCAACGACCGCGGCGGGCTCCTCCTCAAACGTAAGCGTCGTGAGCCTCACGACCCGGTTGATGACGACGCGGCGGCCGTACGTGGCCGAGCAGTCCTGCGCCGGCCGATAGAACACGCCGTCCTTCCAGAACGGCGTGCCGCCCGGCCGAGCCGAGCGAACGTCCACCTTGACCGGATTGGCGGCGTGGGGCTGCCAGGGACCTGCGAGCGCGTCGGCGTAGTAGAGGTGGAGCTCGCAGTTCGCCCCACGGGGCGACGGTAGGCTCGCCGCGAGCCACCAGCGGTGATCGTATCGAAACGGCGTCACATCGATGAGCGGCAGTCCCGAGATGAGAGTCGCGACGCGCCGCCAGCGGTCGGGAAAACGCTCGACCTCGTAGAGCGCCACCTCGTTCGCGCCGCAGGTCTCCGGGATGCAGTAGAGCGCCCCCTCGTGCTCGATCAAATACGGGTAGGAGAGATGCACGGGCGGTCCGATCTCCACCTCGTGGACCCGCTCCGGCGCGTCGGGATCGAAAGCGCTGATGCGCCCGCGGCCCCCTCGATAGTCGAGGTACTCGCAGAACACCATAGAGCAGCCATCCCGCACGATGCCGATCGGGTCCGCGAAGAACTCGCGCCGCCGCGGCATTTGCAGCCATCGCGGAGCGAGTGGACCTGGCGCCTCGAGCAGCGATTGAATGGGGGCATCGAGCACGCCGATGTTCCACTGCTCGTGGCGCATGAGTTGGCGGAATTGATCGCGCACCGAGCGCGCCGCGCCCCGAGCGGTGAAGGCGAGCCGCGCCGGAAGACCGCGGCGACGGACGCGCGCGACGGCGCGCACCGGCGGGGTCTCGAAGCATCGAGTCCAGCCGTCGAGCAGCTTCAAGCAGACTTGGCGCGGCCAGTGGACGGCGAGCCTCCTCAGCTTGGCGACCGTCGCGGCCGGCCGATGCGCATGGCTGCGGATCGAGCCGGACACGAGAATGCGGATCGCGTCGGGATCCTCCTGCAGCTGCGCGAGCATGGCGACCGCCACGTCCTCGTTGTTGACGATCTCCCAGAAGCCGTGCGACTCCCCCCGATACGCGGTCCAGTCTCCGAAAAAGAACTGCCAGACCCCCCAGCGCGCGGCGCTCACGAGCGCGCGGCCGGCCTCGGGAGGCGCGAAGCTCAGTATGAAATCGAGCCCTCGTGCGCCGAGCGCAGCCGCGCTCTGCGACGGCAGCAGCTGCCCGTCCAGACGCACGCCCGGCGCCTGCGCGAGGTTCGCGAGCACCGCCTGCTGCCAGTCCGCGAGCGGCGCCCCGGTTGTGAGGATCGAATATCGCACCGTTCCCGGTTCAGCGCTCGCTTGCGGCGCTGCATATTCAACCGACGTGGCATCCATGGTGCCTCCCCGCGGCGCGTTCAAACGCGTCCCGCCACACGCTCCAGCACCTTCAAAGTCTCCGCGGCGCAGCGCTGCCACGTGAAGCGCGCGACGCGCTCGCGCCCGGCCTGCGTCAATTGCACCCGCAGCGCCGCATCGTCGAGCACCCGGCCGATGCCGGCTGCGATGTCCTCGACCGAATCAGGATTGACGAGCACGGCTGCGCCGTCCGCCAGCTCCTTCGTTCCGTACCGATCCGCGGTCACCACGGGGCAACCGGCGGCCATCGCCTCTAGCACCGGCAGGCCGAACGACTCGAACAGGGACGGCAGAAGCAGCGCTTCGGCCAAACGATAGAACGCAGGCATGTGCTCGCTCGGCACCCAGCCCGCCCAGCGCACCCATTCGCCGAGCTTCAGGCGCGCCGGCTCCTTGAGCTCGTCCTCGGACAGGAAGCGGTTCTCGCCGCCTGCAATGACGAGAGGCACGCCGCGCGCCGGACCGGTTCGCGCGTAGGCCCGGATCAGGCGAGTGAAGTTCTTCGGCGGATACACAGCTCCGGCGTAGAGCACAAAGCGCTCCGGCAGAGCATATTGCTTGCGCACCGCGTCGAGGTCCGCGGCCGCGAGCGGCGCCGAGAACGCCGGGCTCACGCCGGAATACACCGTGTGCACCCGCTCCGGCGCTACATGTAAGAAATGCATGACGTGCTCGCGCGTGATCTGCGACACGGCGATGATCGCGTCCGCTTTGGCCGCATACCGCGGGACGAGGTAGCGGTGGCTCAGGCGGTCGATGAAGCGCGATGCTTCCGGCATGACGTACCAGTCGAGGCCGTGGCACACCCACGCCGTGGGACAGCTCACGGCGAGCGACATCGAGTATTTGGGATTGAACAGCACATCGATGCCGAGCTTGCGCACGGTGGCCGGCACGCCGAGCTGATCCCACGTGAGCACGGTGCGGCCGGGCACGTGCAGCTCGGTCACCCGGCTCCGTCCGGCGTAGGTGCCGATGAGCGCAGGATTGCGGTAGAGAAGCACCCACTCGTGGGGCGTGTCGAGGGCGAACAGCGCCGCCAGCAGCTCGCGTGTGTAGGTGCGCACGCCGCCGCCGTGCTGATCATAGTGACGCAGCATCACGCCGATTCGCATATCCACTCCGGCGGCGCGACGGCCGCCCTGTCTCAATCCCGTCGGGGACGGCGCCGCGGCGCCGCGCCCAATCCGCGCGCCGGCCGACCTATCGATCGTGCGCCCAGCATCCGGCGCGCCGGCCCGCGACTCGAACGATGCCGCGCCGCGGAAGGGCGAGCAGGAGCGTCACGATCCGGGGCTAGCGCAACTTCCGTGCCACCGCCGCGCCTCAGACGCTCCGTGCCCGGCCGACGGCACACATCATGCTCCGCTCCTTGGCGACACCGGAATCCATTGTTTCGAAGAAGGCTTCGAGGAGGCGATCATGTTTTCGAGATGGCAGGTACGCGGAGTGGCGACGCTCGCGATGCTGGCGCTCGCGGCCGGAGGCGAGCTCGCGACGGCTCAGGCGCCCGGCACTGGTACCGGAACAGGGACTTCACCGACGACGCCGGGTCAGTCTGCGGCCCCCGGACGGTCGGGTCAGGCAGCAACCCCCGGACAGACGGGTGAAGCTGCGACCTCCGGACAGACGGCCACCTCCGGCCCGTCCTCCGAGCTCGACAGGACCGACAAGGCTTTCCTGCGCAAGGCGGCGGAGGGCGGACTCGCGGAGGTCCAGCTCGGGCAGCTTGCCGAACAGCAGGGCAGCAGCGAGGCGGTAAAGCAATTCGGTCAGCGGATGGTCACCGACCACTCGAAGGCCAATGACCAGCTCATGACGATCGCGCAGAACCTCAACGTGCCGCTGCCGACCACTCTGAGCAAGCACGACCAGAAGGAGTTCGACAAGCTGAAGAGCCTGCACGGCACCGCGTTCGACAAGGCGTACGCCCGCGACATGCGCATGGACCATCGCTTGGACATCCACGAGTTCGAGCGAGAGGCGAAGCACGGCAAGGACACGCAGCTCAAGCAGTTTGCCGACAGCACGCTGCCGACGCTGAAGGAGCATCTGGCGCTTGCGGAGAAGCTGCCGGGATCGAGCCGGACAGCGAGCGCATCGGAGACCGGGACGGAGCCGGCCACCCGCTGAGCCACGACAGGGCTCGCTGAGCACGATAGGGCGCTGATCGCGACCGCGAGACAGGCCCGTTCGACATACGCCGGGGGCGGCTCACGCCCTCGGCGTTTTTGCATGCGCCCCTCTTACAGAGGCTCCGATTACGGCACCACCGACCGCTCCTCCGACCCACGGCTGGCCCGACTTTCCCAAGCACCGCCGGCCCCATTCTCCAGGGCACCGCAGCCCATCCTCCAGCGCGGACCCCACCCCTACTTTGGACGGCGCAGTCCCATGCCGTACCATGCGCAGCGGGCGCCACACTGGCACCCTATCCTTGAAGCTCAGAACCCCTGATCGGAGGCTCCGACGCATGTCCACACCTCAGGCCGCACCCCCGGTGCTCACCGAGCTGAAGCTCACTCCTGCTCTCAAAGAGCTCGTCAACGGAGCGCTCGAGCGCGGCCGCATGCTGAGCGTCGCGTATGTGAGCGCGGACGGGCGGCCCGAGCTGTCCTTCCGCGGCAGCGTCCAGGCGTTCAGCGACACCCAGCTCGCGATCTGGGTCCGCAATCCCGAGGGCGGGATCGTGCAGGCCGTGCGCGGCGGCCGCCCGCACATCGCGCTGCTATACGGTGAGATCCGGCCGGACGGCGGCAAGGCCTTCGTGACTTTCCGCGGAAAGGGCCGGATCGACAACGCGGAGGCGGTGCGGCGCAAGGTCTACGAGAGCTCCCCGGAAGTGGAGCGCAATCTCGACAAGGATCGCCGGGGAGTTCCGCTCATCGTCGACCTCGACAGCGTGGACGGACTGTTCCAGGGCGCCGTCCTCAAGATGCGCCGCTGAGGCGGGTGAGCTTCTCCTCCCGCACCCGCGCGCGCCCCGCGGCGGTTGCGCGTGCTCCCGCCGCCCTCACGACCGCCACTGCGGCCAGCCGGGCGCAGGGACGTGTGTCCGCAGCAGGCGGAGCGCAGCGCAGCTCGATTTTGCGCCGGCCGCTGCTCGAGCCCGGCGACATCGTGGAGGTTGTCGCGCCGGGATTCCGCTGCTCGGACGAAAGCCTTGCCGCGGGCGTCGAATTCCTGCGCAAGCTCGGGCTCGTCCCGCGGCTGCCGCGCACGATATTCGGCGCGGACTTGCTGTGCGCGAACTCGGACGCACGGCGCCTCGGCCACTTGAAACGCGCGCTCGAGGCGCCTGACTCGACGTGCGTCTGGTGCATCCGCGCGGGCTACGGCGCGATCCGGCTCGTCGATGAGCTGCTCGCCTGCGGGCCCCCGCCGCGGCGCAAGCTCTTCGTGGGATACAGCGACGCGACGACGCTGCATTTCCTGCTCAATCAGCACTGGGGGTGGCCCTCGCTGCACGGCCCGCTGCTCGACCGGCTCGGCGCGGGACTCGCATCTGCCGAGGAGATCGCCGAGCTGCGGGCCGTGCTGCTCGGCGGCCAGCGCCGCGTGATCTTCGAGCATCTGACGCCGCTCAATGCGGCGGCGCGCGAGCGGCGCACTGTGTCGAGCCGTGTGTTCGGCGGGAACCTGACCGTGCTGCAAACGACGCTCGGCACGCGGCTGCAGCGCAATCCGCGCCAGATTCTCTTTCTCGAGGACGTGGGCGAGCGCGGCTATCGCGTCGACCGCATGCTGCAGCATCTCTCGCAGGCAGGGGCGCTGCGGAACGTGCGCGCAGTGGTGTTCGGCGCGTTCATCGGCGGCCGCGAAGCGGACGGGAAGGACCTCGTGCCGGCGGTTTTGGAGCGCTTCGCGCGCGAGCAGCGCATTCCCGTGCTCATGGGGCTGCCCGCGGGACACGGCGAGCGGCAGAGGCCGCTCTTCTTCAACACGCCGGCCGAGCTCACCTGCGGCACCTCGCCCGTTCTCTCGATCGCGGTCCCCGCCCGATCGCTGTCATCCGCCTGATCGCTGTCATCCGCCTGGTCGCCGCCGGCGCCCGCCGATCGCCGATCGCCCACCGCTCGGCAGGCGCCGCCCGCCGCCCGCCGCCCGCTCTCCGCCAGTTCGCCGCCCGGCACCCGCCGCCCGGCCGACATGCGCCGCCTGAGCGCAACCCACCCCCGTTCCCCGCCCAGTCATGGCATGAAAGCTGCTTGAAAGCGAACCGGTCCTCGTCGCTCGATCCGGCGACGGCGCCGGCCAGACCGAGGTCGCGCATGCGGTTCGGCGGCGCGGGGGTCCAATCTGCATGGCAACCATTCCATGTCGCGAAGAGGAGACATGTCCGCGACCGTACCAGAGGCGCAATTTGAAAGAACGAATGGCGCAGGCGCTCGACCCCTCCGGCGCGCGCGCGCGCCTGCTGCGCCCGCTGCCGCTGCGCGCCCCCTCGCGCGGGCGCTCATCGTGTCGGACTGCTCGACGTTCGTGCCGCCCTTCACGGCCGGTGGAACCGAGCGCCAGCTGAGCGATCTCGCCCGGCAGCTCGAGCTCTGCGGGGTGGAAGTGACGGTGGTCGTGCGCGAGGCGCCAGCCGCCTCCCATGCGCCGCCCGCCTCTCATGCGCATGCCGCCTCTCATGCGCATCCTTTCTCTGCGAGCGCGCCGGCACCTGCGGACGAATTGCGCACACAATACGTCCCGCCCGCCCCCGTGCCCAAGGGAAGCGGCTGGGCCGCGCTCGGTCCCAATGTCGCGTACATCGCGCGCACCTTCATCAGATTGCTGCGCGCGCGCCGCGAGTACGACGCGCTCATCGTCTCGGGGTTCCGGCAGCTCGCGCTGCCCATAGCCCTGCTCGCGCGGCTCGCGCGCAAGCCGTGCATCGTCCGCATCGACGCGGCATGGGATCTCGAAGACGATCTCACTCCCGAGAGCAATGCACGCATCGGAGCCGCCGCGCAGCGCATCGCGAGCGCATTGATCCGCGCGAGCCGCAGCCTCGCGTTCCGCATGGCGGACCATCTGATCGCGTTCTCGGATCCGCTCGAGCGGCGCCTCATCGCGCTCGGCGCAAAACCCGACAAAATCAAACAGATCCCGAACGGCGTCGACACGCGGCGGTTCGCGCCGCCGGCGGCGGGCGAGAAGAGCGAGCTGCGCCGGGTGCTCGGGCTGCCGCCCGATCGGGCCATCTTCGTTTACACGGGACGCATCGCCCGCTCGAAGGGCCTGCTCGAGCTCCTTGGGATCTGGGAGCGCTTCGCGGACCGCGGCGGAGTGTATCTGCTGCTCGTGGGGCAGGGTGCGACCTCGCACGAGAGCTGCGAAGCCGAAGTGGCGGAAGCGGTCGCGCGCCACCCCGATTCGATCGGCTGGCGCGGTGCGGTGGAGAACGTTGCGCAATACCTCAAGGCCTCTGATGTCTTCATCTTCCTGAGCTACTTCGAGTCGTTCAGCCTGTCCCTCGTCGAGGCCGTCGCCTCCGGGCTCCCCTGCATCGTGAGCGACGTGGGCTGTGCGCGGCAGGTCGTGCGGCATCACGAGAACGGCGCCATCGTGCCGGTCCGCGCCGAGCCCGAGACTGTCCTGCGCGAGCTCGACTGGGTGCTCGCGAGGCGCGACTCTTGGGAGTCGATGGGCGCCGAGGCCCGGACCCATGTCGTGAATACCTACGACCTCGAAGCTGTCGCCCGTCGCTACGTCGCGCTGTTCGATCTGGCGGGCGCGAGAGGTCCGCCGCAGTCCCCTCGCCGCGGCTGAACCGACTGAACCCTCGGCGGCGCATGATCTCCGGCGCATAATCGTCGCCCGGATCTCTTGCCGGGCCGAGCCGCCTCGCCTCAACGTGATGTCTGCTCACGTCATGTCCACCGACCATCCGCGCTCCATCCGCTCGTTCGTCATCCGTGCGGGCCGCCTGACCGACGCGCAGCGGCGCGCGCTCGATGAGCTGTGGCCGCGCTACGGGATCGAGCTCGGCACGCAGCCCCTCGATTTCGACACAGTCTTCGGACGCCGGGCGCCGCGGGTGGTCGAGATCGGCTTCGGCAATGGGGAGCACTTGGCGGCGCTCGCTGCACGCCACCCCGAGCGGGACTTCCTCGGCATCGAGGTCCACCCGCCGGGGATCGGACGGCTGCTGCTCGCGCTCGCCGCGTCGGACCTGCGCAACGTCCGCGTGAGCGGGCACGATGCGGTCGAGGTGTTCGAGACGCAAATACCCTCGCAGTCGCTCGATGAGGTGCAGATCCTGTTCCCCGATCCCTGGCCCAAGAAGCGTCATCACAAGCGCAGGCTCATTCAACCGCCGTTCGTGGACTGTCTCGCGCGGCGCTTGAAGCCAGGAGGGCTGGTGAGGTTGGCCACGGACTGGCAGCCCTATGCCGAGCAGATGCGCCAGGTGCTCGGCGCCTGCGCGCTGCTCGAGAGCCTGGCGCCGGGCGGCTTCGTGGAGCGTTCGTCCGACCGCGCGCCGACTCGGTTCGAGCGCCGCGGCGAGCGCCTGGGGCACGAGATCTGGGAGCTCGCGTACCGGCGGCGGTGATCGACCGCTGAGGCGCAGCCGTTTCTCGGCGGCCTCAAAGGCGCTGTCGCCTCAAAGCCTGGAGCCCCGCCTCGAAGCCCCTTGAAAGCGCTCGAGGCGAGGCGCAACATCGGACGAGCGCATTGCAGGAGAGCGTAATCCTCGGGCGGACTTTAGGAGGCTGGCATGGCATCTCCTCAACCGAGCGTCGGCAGCTGGTATCGCCTCGAAGGCGGACAGACCTTTGAAGTCGTGGCGATAGACGACGACGAGGGCACGATCGAGGTTCAATACTTCGACGGGACGGTCGAGGAAATGGATGCCGAGGACTGGGAAGTGCTGTGCGAGGAGCGCGAGCTCGCCGCGGCGGAGCCGCCCGAGGATTGGAGCGGCTCCATCGACGTCGAGCCGGACGACGAGAGTCCCCGCGCCGGCCCCTTCACGGACGAGCAGGATTTGCGCGCGAGCCCTCTCGACGGGCTCGACATCTTCGAAGCGCTCTGACGCACAGGCCCTGCTCGCCGGGCCACGATCCCCGCTTGGCGGGCCATGATCCCCGCCCAACGGGCCATAATCCCAGCTCGCAGCGCCGCGATCGCCGCTCGGCGACTGCGACTCAGAGCGCCTGACAACATGCCCCTCTCAGGCCGCGCGAGCCGTCGCGTGTGTCCGTCCCTGGACGCGCTTCCGGCCCACGCATCCGTGCGCGTGCGCTCGCCCGTGGATCGGGCGAGCCCCTGGGCGCTGCGGATCGCGCCGTCCTGACGCGAACGCCCTGTCCAGGGGCATATTGTTGGACGCTCTCAGATACCCCGGCGATCGAGCGCATCGATCGCGCGGCGGTTGAGCCAGACCATGCCGAGTCCCGGCGCAGCGAGCGCGAAGCTCACCACGTAGTACGTGAGCCAGCCGCAGTGATCGGCCACCCACCCCGCGGGATAGCCGAGGCTGTACCGCGGAACGACCGCGATCGATGACAGCAGCGCGTACTGGAAGGCGCTGTAGCGCACGTCGCACATCGCCATGATGAGCGCGACCAGGGCAATGTTGCCCATCGCCGCGGCGAAGTGCTCGATGGCCACCGCGGCGACCATGAGCATGAAGCTCTTTCCGACGGCCGCGAGAGCACAGTAGAGCAGATTGCTCACCGCCTGCAGGACGCCGAAGGCGAGCATCGAGCGCACGAGGCCGAGCCTCACCATGATGACGCCGCCCGCGATCGCGCCTGCCAGGGTGCTCGCGGTGAAGACCGCCTTGACGACGAGGGCGATCTCCGTCTTAGAGAAGCCGACGTCCATCATGAACGGCGTGAACAGCTTCTGTGAGAAGGCATCCCCGACTTTGAAGAGGAGCACGACCGCGATCAGAGTCGCCGTGTCCGGCGAGCCCAGGAGCTCCGCGAGGGGCGTGACGACCGACTCGCGCAACGAGCGCGGCGAGCCGTGCTGGTACTCGGGCTCGGGGGCGAGCCATGTCGCGAGACAGAACGTCAGCATGACGCCGGCGAGGATCAAGAACGCGAGCCGCCAGCCGAAGAAATCGGCAATGACGAGGGCCGAGGCCGAGGCGAGCCACGCCACCGTCCGGTAGCCGAGACTGTTTGCCGCAGCCGCGGGTCCCCGTTCGCTCGGAAGCGCCACGTCCGTGCGCCACGCATCGATGGCGATGTCCTGCGTCGCCGAGCAGAAGACGATCGCGGCGGCGCACGCGCCGACCGCGGCGAGCGTGACCGCGGGATTCTGCAATGCGAGAAGCGCGATGGCCGCTGCGAGCGCGATCTGCATTGCGAGGATCCAGCCGCGCCGGCGGCCAAGCGCGGGCAGCGGAAACCGGTCGATGAACGGCGCCCAAAGGAACTTCAGCAGATACGGCAGCGCGACATACGTCATGACGCCGATCGTCGTGTTGCTCTCTCCTGAGTCCTTGAGCCACGCTTGCAGAGCGCTCTCCGTCAGCTGATTCGGAAAGCCGGACGCCGCCCCGAGCACCATGATCGCCACCATCTTCGGGCTCGCGAGAACGTCCCGTAGAGGGGTCTTGGCGGTGACGCCCCGGTGCGCTGCAACCGGCCGGCCGCTCGCCGACGGACTCACCGCGCCCGGCTGGCCGCCCGCCTCCTCAGCGTGCGGAAGGCCTGCGCCATCCTGCGCACCCATCGTGACCGCCCGGTCATCGGCGACACTCGAGGCGCTGCCCGATGTCATAATTCCCATGCCGCGATCATAGCCGCACGGCAGGTCCCACTTCATGCGCGAGCGCCCCGTCCGCGAAATCCGTCATGAACCCGTCTGATGCGCGCCCCCTCGGCGCCGACGCCTACAAGCTTGCGTTCATCGAGCTGGCGCTCGCGCGCGGAGCGCTGCGCTTCGGCCGCTTCACGTTGAAGAGCGGCCGCGAGAGCCCCTACTTCTTCAACGCGGGAATGTTCAGCGACGGCGAGGCGACGGCCACGCTCGGACGCTGCTACGCCGATGCGCTCGTCCGCTCGCGGCTGGGTTTTGACATGCTCTTCGGTCCGGCCTACAAAGGAATTCCGCTCGTCACGGCCACGGCCATCGCGCTCGCGCAGCATCACCGGCGGAGCGTCCCTTACGCCTACAACCGCAAGGAGGCGAAGGAGCACGGCGAAGGGGGGACGCTCGTCGGCAGTCCGCTCGCTGGTCGGGTCATCATCGTCGATGACGTGATCTCCGATGGCGCAGCGAAGCGCGAGGCGATCGAACTGATCCGGGCCGCGGGCGCCCGACCCGCCGGCATCCTGCTCGCGCTCGATCGTCAGGAGCGCGGCGAAGGCGAGCGTTCCGCGGTCGAAGAAGTCGAGGCGCGCTTCGGCGTGCCATGTGTGAGCATCATCACACTCGACGAGCTGATTGCGGCGCTCGCGCGCGAGACGGACGCGCCGGCGCGGATTTCTGCGGACCAGCTCACATCCTTGAGGAGCTATCGCGAGCGCTACGGCGTGCGGCGAGACTTGCCGCGGGCGGACGCTCGTTCAGAATAGGCGGCGAGAACAGGCGTTCGGAACGAGCGCCGGATCGAGAGGGGTCCCGTGTCGCACTGCCGTATCCGCTGTCCTGCTTTGTTCCTTGCCGGCGCCGCGCTGGCATGGGGCTGGGCCGCATCGACCCCTCTCGCGCAGACGACCGGCTCGAAGGGTCCCGTCGTCTATCGATGGGTGGACGACAAGGGTGTCGTGCACTACGGCGACCGCGTCCCGCCGCAGTACGCCCAACAGGACACCACGGTTCTCAACGAGCAAGGGGTCGAGGTCGGACACGTTGCGGCGCCGAAGACGCCGGCGGAGCTCGAGCGGGCGGCACGCGAGCAGGCGAAGCAGCTCGAGCAGAAGCAGCGCGACACCTTCCTCCTGACCACCTACACGTCCGTGCGGGACATCGAGCAGTTGCGCGACGAACGGCTGGAGCAGCTGAAGGGCCAGCGCACAGCGGCCGAGCAGTACATCGCGAGCCTGCACGAGCGCCTGCTTGCGTTGCAGGCGCGGGCGATGCTGTTCAAGCCGTACAATCCCGATCCGAAAGCCCGCCAGCTGCCCGACGATCTCGCCGAGCAGATCGTGCGCACGCTCAACGAGGAGCGCTCGCAGCGCGCGGCGCTCGCCGCGAAGGGCGAAGAGGAGGCTCAGATGCGCGCGCAGTTCCAGGCTGATATCGAACGCTACCGGGAGCTGCGCTCGGCGGACGCGCCGGGATCACATTGAGGGGCTATTCGCGCCCCGAATGCCCGAAGCCGCCAACGCCCCGCTCGCTGGCGGCGAAATCCTCCACCACTTCGAGCTCGACCTGCATCACTGGCACCACGACGAGCTGGGCGATGCGCTCGCCGGGCTGGATCGTGAAGGGCTCGCTGCTGCGGTTCCAACACGAGACTTTGAGCTCGCCCTGATAGTCGGAGTCGATCAACCCAACTAGATTCCCGAGCACGAGTCCGTGGCGATGGCCGAGGCCCGAGCGCGGCAGGATCACCGCTGCAAGGCCGGGATCGGCCAGATGAATGGCGAGCCCCGTGCGCACCAGCTCGGCGCGCCCGGGGGCGAGCGTGAGCGGCGCATCGAGGCAGGCGCGCAGATCGAGGCCCGCGGAGCCCGGCGTGGCGTAGGTCGGAAGCGGCAGGTCGCGGCCGATGCGCGGATCCAAGATCTTGATTTCGAGTCGGCGCCTCTCGACTTCGCGCTGGCGCCTCTCTTTCCCGCGCGGGCGCCCGCCGTGATCGGAGCACTCGCCCAGCTCCCCTTCGATCGCCATCTCAGGCGTGCGCCGAATCGCGCGCGAGGGCGGCGCCGGCGGCGCAGCCTGCGTGCTGCTCGAAGACTTCTGCGATTAATGCGATGAGATCGCGCGCGAGCGACGACTTCGAGGCGCGCGGCAGCTCGCGCCGCCCCCCGCGCCAGAGCACGACGAGCTCGTTGTCGGGGCAGTCGAACGCCTTCGCATGGCCGACTTCGTTGGCGGCGATCATGTCGAGGCCCTTCTTCAGCATCTTCGCGCGCGCGTTCTGCTCGACGTTCTCCGTCTCCGCCGCGAACCCGACGACGAAGGGCCGGCGCGGCCGCGCCGCCACCGTCGCAATGACATCGACGGTGCGCTCCATGTCCACTGCAAGCTTGTCGGTAGTCTTCTTGATCTTATGCTCGGGCGGCGACGCAGGACGGTAATCGGCCACGGCGGCCGTCGAGATGAAGATGTCGGCCGCGTCGGCTTCTTTCAACACCGCGGCGAGCATGTCCGCTGCGCTCTCCACGTCCACGCGGCGCACCCCGCCCGGGGTTGCGAGCGACACGGGTCCGCTCACCAGCACGACCTCCGCCCCGGCCGCGCGAGCCGCCTCGGCGACGGCAAACCCCATCTTCCCGGAGCTGCGATTGCTGACGAAACGCACCGGATCGATGCGCTCCCGCGTCGGCCCCGCAGTCACGAGGACGCGCCGGCCGCTCAAAGGGCCCCGGGGCAGGCTCACCAGCGCGTCGATGGCGGTCACGATCTCATCGGGCTCCAGCATCCGGCCCGGGCCCACCTCGCCGCACGCCTGACCGCCCTCCGCCGGGCCGAGTAGCGTCATTCCACGCTGCCTCAGCACCGAGACGTTCGCCTGCGTCGCAGGATTGCCCCACATGAGGCGGTTCATCGCAGGCGCAAGCGCAATCGGCGCCGCGGTCGCGAGACACAGGGTGGCGAGCAGGTCATCCGCGCGCCCGCAGGCGAGGCGCGCGAGAAAGTCCGCGCTCGCCGGCGCGACGAGCACCAGCTCGGCCCAGCGGGCGAGCTCGATATGGCCCATCGCGGCCTCGGCGGCGCTGTCCCACAGCGCCGTCCGCACGGGGCGGCCGGAGAGCGCCTGGAACGTGAGCGGCGTCACGAACTCGCACGCGGCAGGCGTCATGACGACCTGCACCTCGGCGCCGCGTTCCTTGAGCCGCCGGACGAGATCCGCGCTCTTGTACGCGGCGATGCCGCCCGTGACGCCCAGCAGGATGCGCTTGCCTACCATGAACTGCATGCCCGGTCGCGAGGCGCGCCGATCGCCCCTGCGGGCATTATCCGGCCGGGGTCCGCGGCAGGCAAACGAAGGCGGTCAGGCCGCACGGCCGCAGGCCCGCACGCCTGCACGCTGTTTGAGCCCCGCTCGAGCCCCGCGGCTGTCGGGCCGCACGCCTATCGGGCCCCGCGCCTTGCCGGGCGCGGCCGAGGCTGGTATAAAGCCCGGCCCGCGCCCTGCCGGGGCGCAGATTCGTGCTGATCATGACGCCGCGTTTCGCCGCGGCCCCATCTGAAGACTAGAGCAAGGCCCACGACCATGTCCCGAGTGTGCGAGATCACGGGCAAGCGCCCCACCGTCGGCAACCGCGTTTCCCACGCGAACAACAAGCGCCGCCGGCGCTTCCTCCCGAACCTTCACACGCAGCGCTTCTGGCTCGAGGCGGAGAAGCGGTGGGTGAGCCTGCGGGTCTCCACCCAGGGGCTGCGGACGATCGAGAAGCGCGGCATCGACGCCGTCGTGCGCGAGCTGCGCGAGCAGGGCGTCAGGATCTGAGTCTCGTCTTACGGAAGCACGCCCCATGCGCGAGAAGGTCAAGCTCCTCTCCTCCGCCGGCACCGGCCACTTCTACGTGACGACGAAGAACCGCCGGCTGCATCCGGACAAGCTCGAAGTGAAGAAGTTCGACCCGGTCGTGCGCAAGCACGTGCCGTACAAGGAAACGAAGATCAAGTAATTTGCCGGAGCTGCCGGAGGTCGAGACCACGCGGCGCGGCATCGAGCCGCACTTGGTCGGCCGCACGGTCGTCGCCCTCAACGTCCACGAGCCGCGGCTCCGCTGGCCCATCCCCGCCGGCCTCGCCGTCGAGCTCGTCGGCCAGCGCGTGGAGCGCACCGGCCGCCGCGCCAAGTACCTGCTGATCGAGCTCACGCGCGGCACCCTGCTGTGGCATCTCGGCATGTCCGGGAGCCTGCGCGTGCTGCCCGCGTGCGCGCCGCGCGGCGCGCACGATCACGTCGATCTCGTTCTCGATTCCGGCTTCCTGCTGCGGTTCAACGATCCGCGCCGCTTCGGCAGCATTCACTACACGACGGGTGATCCGCACACGCACCCGCTCCTCGGCCGCCTTGCGCCCGAGCCGTTCGATCGTGAGTTCGATGCCGACTACCTGTGGCGCATCACGCGCCGGCGCCGCGCCGCCATCAAGACCCTGCTCATGAACAGCCACCTGGTCGTCGGCGTCGGCAACATCTACGCGAACGAGGCGCTGTTCCGCGCGCGCGTCCGGCCCCAGCGCGCGGCGCGCACGATCACACGAGCCGAGGCGCGCCGCCTGGTGCGCTCGATCCGCGCGGTCCTGACGGTCGCCATCCGCGCCGGCGGCACAACACTGCGCGATTACGTCGGCGCCGACGGCAATCCCGGATGGTTTCGCCAGAGGCTCTATGTCTACGAGCGCGACGGCAAATCGTGCCGGCGCTGCCGCACGCCGGTGCGCGCCATCACTCAGGGCCAGCGGTCGAGCTACTACTGTCCGGCGTGCCAGCGATAGCCGCGTCGTGGTTTATCATCCGTCGATTGGAGCCGTTCTCATCGTCGCCTGACGAGGAGTTGACCGATGCCTCGGGTCTCGTCACGGCATCCAGGGGGCGCGTGTCTGGTCGCTCTCGTTCCGCACGCCGTCCAATCCGTCGCGCAGGGCCGTCTCTTACGGCTCGTCTGGCAGGGCAGGCCTCGACCGAAGATTTCGGAGGAGTCCGAGGCGGATCGTTAGCCGCTGCGGCTACCCGCTGCGGCTACCCGCTGCGGCTGCCGCTCAACGCGGCCTATCAACGCCGCGGCAGCCTCTTCAGGGCTTCCTCCACGATCGGATCGACGAACTGGCACACGTCGCCGCCGAGCACAGCGATCTCGCGCACGAGCGAGGAGGAGATGAACGAGAACGGCTCGTGCGGCGTCAAGAAGACCGTCTCGATGCCGGGAGCAAGGTGCCGGTTCATGTTCGCGAGCTGGAACTCGAACTCGAAGTCCGACACGGCCCTCAAGCCCCGGATGATGAAAGAGGCGCCATGCTTGCGAGCGAACTCCACGGTGAGCTCCGCGTAGCCCGCGACTTCGACGTTCGGGATGTCCGCGAGCACCTTGCGCGCGAGATCGACTCGCGTATCGAGCGGCAGGAGCGGCGCCTTCCCGGCGTTCGCCGCGACCGCCACGACGACCTTGTCGAAGATGCCGGTCGCACGGCGGATGAGGTCCGTGTGCCCGTTGGTGATGGGATCGAAAGTGCCTGGATACGCAGCGGTGCGGTTAGTCATGGCGCTCGGCTCGCTGAGCGGCGGTTGTAGGCTAGGCTCGTCTCAGGCGCGGGGTGGACTCCTGTCACGCCCCGCGCCTTGCGGCGAGCGAAAGGCGCGACTTTCGCTCGCCGCTCGCCACCTGTGGCGGCGGGCACATCCCTGATGCCTGGAGTGACAGCCGGTGCGGCATGAGCCCGCTCGAACAGATGATACCCGACCTCGCCGGCACGCCCCGCCTTCCTCGGCCGCCAGTTCTCCGGGAGTGCGGGCGGCGCGCCGCGCGCGGCGCGCTCGACGTAGAGCAACGCCCGCTCGGCGAGCCAGCCCCGCCGTTCGAGCCGATCGGCCGCCGCTGCCAGAAGATCCGAATCGAACGGCGGATCGAGGAAGACGATGTCGAACGGCGCTGTTTGCATGGCCCCTGGCGCCCGACTTTCCAGGAACCGCAGCGCGTCCCCGCGGCCGACCTCCCACGTTCCGAGCGCCCCGCTGCCGCTCCGCGCGCTCCATTCCTCGAGCAGCCGCGCGAGCTCACGCGCGGCCGCCGGATCCCTCTCGACGAACTGCACGGCCGCCGCCCCGCGCGACAGCGCCTCGAGCCCGAGCGCGCCGCTGCCGGCGAAGAGATCGAGGCAGCGCGCGCCCGAGACCGCGCCGCCGAGCCAGTTGAACAGCGTCTCGCGCACGCGATCGGGCGTTGGACGGATCGCGGGCTGCGGCGGAAAGCGCAGGCGCCGCCCGCGCCACGCCCCGGCGATGATGCGAAGGACTCGCGCCTGCGAGCCGCGCCGGTGCGTGTCGGGTAACATGTGACCTCGAAATGTTCGGACGCAAACCCAAGGATACCGCCAAGGAGAGCGCGGAACGCGCAGGCTTTTTCAAGCGCCTGAGAACGCGCCTGAACCGCGGCCAATCCTGGCTCTCCTTCGATCTCGCCACGCTTTTCCGCGGACGCAAGATCGACGCGGAGATCCTCGACGAGCTCGAGACGCGCCTCATCACCGCCGACGTCGGCGTCGACGCGACCGAACACATCCTCTCCGGCCTCAACAAACGTGTCGCGCGCAAGGAGCTCGCGGACGTGCCTGCGCTCATTGCAGCGCTGCGCGACGCGGTTGCGGAGATCCTCGCGCCGTGCGCGCGCCCCCTCGTCATCGATGAGTCCCGCAAGCCCTTCGTGATCCTCGTCGTCGGCGTCAACGGCTCCGGCAAGACCACGACGATCGGCAAGCTCGCAAGCCGCCTGCGCGCCGAAGGCTTCAGCACGATGCTCGCGGCTGGCGACACCTTCCGCGCGGCGGCGATCGAGCAGCTGCAAGTGTGGGCCGAGCGGACGCGCGCCGCCTTCGCCGCGCAGCAGGCGGGCGCCGATCCGGGCGCCGTCGCGTTCGATGCAGTGCAGGCCGCTCGCTCGCGCGGCATCGACGTGCTGATCGCCGACACGGCCGGGCGGCTGCACAGCCAATCGCATCTCATGGAGGAGCTGAAGAAGGTGAAGCGCGTCATCCAGCGCGTCGATCCGACCGCGCCTCACGAGGTGCTGCTCGTGCTCGACGCGAACCAAGGTCAAAATGTGCTCTCTCAGGCGCTGCAATTCCATGAAGCGGTGGGCGTCACGGGCCTCGTCCTCACCAAGCTCGACGGCACCGCAAAGGGCGGCATCGTCGTCGCGATCGCGCGCCGGCTCGGGCTTCCGATTCGCTTCATCGGCATCGGCGAGCACGTCGAGGACCTGGGCGAGTTCGACGCGCAGGCGTTCGCGGCGGCGCTGGTCGAAGGCGTCGGCGCCCCGGCCGATGCGAGCGCCGCGCTGCCGGGCGCGGGCGCAACACAGCCGGCTCCATGATCGTCTTTGACCACGTCGTCAAACGCTACCCGAACGGCCGGGAAGCACTGGCCGGTGTGAGCTTTCGCATCAACACCGGCGAGATGGTCTTCCTCACGGGACGCTCGGGCGCCGGCAAGAGCACGGTGCTCAAGCTGATCGCGCTCATCGAGCGCCCTACGCGCGGGACCGTGCTCGTCGGCGGCAAGAATCTCGGCGCGCTCGCCTCCCGGCATGTTCCCGCGTATCGCCGCTCGATCGGCGTCGTGTTCCAGGATCACCGGCTGCTCGTCGATCGGCCGGTCTTCGACAATGTGGCGCTGCCGCTCGTCGTCTCCGGGTTCCCGCTAAAGGAGATCGACAAGCGCGTGCGAGCGGCGCTCGACCAAGTGGGCCTTCTCGGCAAGGAGCGCCTGCTGCCCGCGGAGCTCTCCGTTGGAGAGCAGCAGCGCGTCGGCATCGCGCGCGCCGTCGCCAGCAAGCCCCCGCTCTTGATCTGCGACGAGCCGACCGGCAACCTGGACCGGGAGCTCGCGATCGAGGTGATGCGTCTGCTCAAACGGTTCCAGAGCGTGGGCGTGACCGTCGTCGTCGCGACGCACGACATGCATTCCGTGCGCGAGCTCGGCCAGCGCACCCTCGTGCTCGACGGCGGCCGTCTCGTGGAGGGCGACGCCGAGGAGCCTCTGCCCAGCATCGTCGCGAGCCGCTGACGCATGGGAATCGCAGCCTACGGCACGCGCCACGCGCAAGCCTTTCTGGGATCGCTCGGCCACCTGGCTCGCAGCCCCTTCGCGACCTTCCTGACCACGCTCGTCATCGGGCTCGCGCTCGCACTCCCGCTCGCCCTCGAATTACTCGTTGCGAACGCCGGCGCGGCCCTGGGCGGCTTCACCGACGCGGTGGACGTGTCGGTCTATTTCAAGCACGGCGTGCCGCTCGAGAAGGTGCGCCAGATTGCCCGGAGCACGCGCACCCGGCCCGGCGTCGCGGAGGTCACCGTGATTTCCGCCGACGACGCCTTGAAGGAGTTCGAGCAGTACTCCGGCTTCGGCGTGGCGCTGAAAGCGCTCGACCACAATCCGCTCCCGAACGTGCTGCACATCCGCCCTACCGTCGAGGCGGCGTCGCCCGCCGAGGTGGATGCGCTGAAGCGCTATCTCGCCGCCTGGCCGGAGGTGGATACGGTCCAGGTGGACGCCGCCTGGGTGCAGCGGCTCGATGCGATCCTCGATGTGCTGCGGCACATCCTCCTCGCGGCGGCGGCGCTGCTCGGCCTCGGCGTGCTCGCCATGATCGGCAACACCGTGCGGCTCGAGATCCAGAACCGGCGCTCGGAGATCGAGGTCGTCAAGCTAGTGGGAGGCTCGAACGCCTTCGTGCGCCGGCCTTTTCTCTACACCGGCATCCTCTACGGCGTCACCGGAGGGTTGATCTCCTGGGGGCTCATCGCAGCGGCCGTGCTCTGGCTACGTGAGCCCGTCGCGACGCTCGCGCGACTCTACGGCAGCGATTACGCGCTCTCCGGACCGGCGTCGAACGAAGTGGCTTGGCTCCTCGGCGGCGGCGCGGCGCTCGGCTGGCTCGGCGCCTGGGTCTCGGCGACGCGACACCTGCACGAGATCGAGCCGCGAGCGTAGCCACGGAACCCACCCCACCGCGGCGCGTTCCCCGGCGTGGAAGCGCGGGATGAGCAGCCTATCCGGTTCCTGAGTACCTAAGCGACCCCGAATTATTGTTGCCTCGGCAAGGAACTTCCGCCGCTCTTAGCACTCCAATGCTCCGAGTGCTAACATCCTGATTGCTGGAGGACTCGATATCCGTATGACCGCAGCCACAGCATTGATACCCCGCAACGCCGACTTCGCCCTCGCGGGGCCGGTGGGCAGTCTCGACGCCTACCTCGAGCGGGTGAGCCGCATTCCGGTGCTCACACGCGAGGAGGAGCGGAGACTGGCGCGGCGTTTTCGCGAGGAGGGCGATCTCGAAGCGGCCCGCCAGCTCGTGCTGTCGCACCTGCGGTTCGTGGTGCACATCGCGCGCGGCTACGTCGGCTACGGTCTTCCCCTGGGCGACCTCATCCAGGAGGGCAACGTCGGCCTGATGAAGGCCGTGAAGCGCTTCGATCCGAATCTCGGCGTGCGGCTCGTGTCGTTCGCGGTGCATTGGATCCGCGCAGAGATCCACGAGTACGTCCTGCGCAACTGGCGCCTCGTCAAGGTCGCGACGACCAAGGCGCAGCGCAAGCTCTTCTTCAACCTGCGCCGCCTGAAGAAGAACCTCGCCTGGCTCTCGAAGGATGAGACCTACGCCATCGCCCACGACCTCGGCGTGAGCCCTACAGAGGTCGCAGAAATGGAGCAGCGGCTTGCCGCGCGCGACCTGTCGTTCGACCACGCGCCGGATGCAGACGAGGAGGAATCTGCATTCAGTCCCGCTGCGTTCCTGCCCGCGCCGTCGGCCGACCCTGCCGAGAGCGTCGAGGCCGAGGAATGGGAAAGCGACTCCGCGGACCGCCTCCGGCAGGCGCTAGGACGCCTCGACGACCGTAGCCGCGACATCCTCGAGCAGCGGTGGATCGGCGAGGATAAAGCGACGCTCCATGAGCTCGCCGGCAAGTACGGCGTCTCCGCCGAGCGCATCCGGCAGATCGAGTCGAACGCCATCGCGAAGCTTCGCACCCTCATGGCGCCGGCCGAGGCCGCAGCAGTCTGATCCGCTGCGGCCTCCCCGGGGCAACCGGGGACCCGCTCACAGCCTGCGCTCGCCGCCCGCCTGATCCGCTGCCGCGGACCGCGGCTGCCCGACCATGACTGTCTCCATCCGCCGCCGCCCCGAAACCGGCGGCGGGTGCGGGGCGTTTCTGTGCCGTCAGTTTCTTGATCGAACCGAGAAACCGTATCGCCATGCGTTCACTGGCGAAGAAGGACCTCTCTGCGCTCGAGAACGCCCAGACGACCCTCGAAGATGCGGCGAACAAGGCCGAGCAGCAAGAAGCCGGCAAAGTGATCATGGCGCGAGTGAAGCCGGTCACGGGCGGCATCTCGTACGACGTGGACCTCGTGAAGAACGGCCACCTGCACACCGCGTTGGTCGACGCGCAGAGCGGGCAGCTGCGATAGGAAACGGAGCTCACGGGGCGAGACCGCGGAGCTCCCGGGGTGCCGCACCCTCGTGCCTGCACCTTACTGGGGTGCGGCCCGGGCCGCTTCGCGCACCGCTGCAGCGACCTGCTCGTGCACGCGCTTGTCGAGCGGATCGGGAACCAGCTCGTCCGCGGTCGCGAGGCGGGCGATCGTCTCGGCCGCCGCGCGCAGCATCGCATCCGTGAATGCCGCGGCGCGCGCGGCGAGCGCACCTTTGAAAAGGCCGGGGAACGCGAGCACGTTGTTGATGCCTTTCCCGTCTGCGGCGAATGCCGCGCCGTGCTGCATGGCCGCGAGCGGGTCGATCTCAGGGTCGGGGTTCGAGAGGGCGAGGATGATCTGCCCGGCGCGTACCGCCTCCGGCCGGATCAGATTCCTGACGCCCGTCGTCGCGATGACGACGTCCGCACGAGCCATCACTTCATCGAGCGTGGCCCCTTCGCCGCCGAGCGCGCGAAGACGATCCACCGCCTGAGCGCTGCGGTCCGCGCCGAGAATGCGCCGCACGCCGTACGCGGAGAGCAGCCGCGCGATGCCCGTGCCGGCCGCCCCGAGCCCGATCTGACCGATGACGCTCTCGTGAAGGCGGCGTCCCGTGCGCCGCGCGGCGTTCAAGAGCGCGGCGAGCACGACGACGCCCGTGCCGTGCTGATCGTCGTGCAGCACCGGCTTCGCGAGCCGCGCGCGCAGTCCCGCCTCGATCTCGAAGCACTCCGGTGCCGCGAAGTCCTCGAGCTGAATGGCGCCGAACGACATCTCGATCGCGGCGACCGCCTCGACGACGCGCGCAGGGTCCTTCTCCCGCAGCAGGATCGGCACCGCGGTGAGCCCGGCAAGATCGGCGAACAGCGCCGCCTTGCCCTCCATCACCGGCAGCCCGGCGAGCGCGCCGATGTCGCCGAGCCCGAGGATCGCCGTGCCGTTCGTGACGACCGCGACCGTGCTGTCGAGGTTCGTGTACTCGTGGACCTGTTCGGGGTCCCTCGCGATCGCGAGGCAGACACGCGCGACGCCCGGCGTGTATACGTCGCGCAGCACCTGCAGCGTGTTGATCGGCAGGCTCGCCGTCATGCGGATCTTGCCGCCGCGGTGGCGATTGAACACCCGGTCCGATTTGCCGATGAAGCGCGCCGTCGGCAGCCGGTCGATGCGCTCGTAGAGACTCCGATCGGTCTCCTCGTCGAGCTCGAGCGTGATCTCCCAGAGCGTGCGCCCCTGCTCGCGGCGCAGCGCCGTCAAGTGCTCGATGGCGAAGCCCGCCTCGGCGATGACTTGCAAGACCTTCGCGAGGCTGCCCGGCTGGTGGACCGTCTCGACGACGATTATCTCGGGAACTTTCATTTCGGCCTCACCGCATCCGTCCGTACCTTGACCCGCTCCCGGCCGGTTCGGCTGCACGTCAAGTGCAGCCGAAAAGGCTCCCGGCCTCACCCACTCGCCAGTGCATCGGTCGCGGGCCGCATTTGCGCGTCCGCCGTGCGCTCGAGCAGATCGATCTCCTCCTCGAGCGCGTGGAAGGCATCGTCGCCGATCACGCTGCGCGCTCTCAAGTCGAGCAATCGCTCCCGCTGCGCCTCGATGGCGCGGCGCTGCAGCTCTGCAAGCGCGCCCGTGTGTCCGCCTCCCGCCTCGGCCGGCAACCCCCACTTGCCCGCTTCGAGCCGCGCCTCGTACTCCCGGCTCAGCATCCGAGCTGCACGAGCATGCGGACCAACCCTTCGCCGGATACGGCACGCCGATCCGCTCGGCAGCGAGGGCGAGCACCGCACCGACGAGAAGGAGCGCGATGGTGATCTCGAAGAGCAGCATGGAGCGGCGGCGGGTGGAGCCGCGCGCGTCGGCGCAGCGCGGAGGAACCGCGATCCTATGGTATAAGCCGCCGGCACAACAAAGCGTTGCACGAGCCCAAGCCTACGTGTCGCACGAGTCTAAGCCTCGAGCGCGTGATGCTGCGATGTCGGACTCCCCGTCCGGGAGCCGCGCGCGTTCCGGCGCCGAGCGCTCGGTGCTGCGCCACGCCGACGGCCGCCGGCGCTGCGCCTGGTGCGCGGCCGATCCGCTCTACGTCGCCTATCACGACACCGAGTGGGGCGCGCCCTCGCACGATGATCGGCACTTGTTCGAGATGATCTGCCTGGAAGGCGCGCAGGCAGGACTCTCCTGGATCACCATCCTGCGCAAGCGGGAGAACTACCGCCGGGCGTTCGACGGCTTCGATGCCGAGCGCATGGCGCGCTACACGCCGCGCAAGATTGACCAGCTGCTCGCCGATCCGGGCATCGTGCGCAATCGCCTGAAGGTCGAAGCGTTCGTGCTCAACGCCCGGGCCTATCTCGATGTCCAGGGCGCCGATTCCGGCGGCGGCGGACGAGGATTCGCGGGGCTCGTTTGGAGCTTCGCGCCGCATGGGCGCAGGCGCCGGCCGAGGTCGCGCGCCGAAGTGCCGGTCTCAACTCCCGAAAGCGATGCCCTGAGCCGCGAGCTCGCGCGCCGCGGGTTCAAGTTCGTTGGAACGACGATCGTCTATGCCTTCATGCAGGCCGTGGGCATGGTGGATGATCATTTGCAGCAGTGTTGGGTGCCGCGCCGCTGAACCGCCGGTTCATCCCCACACCTCGCGCGCGACCTTCGTGATCAGGCGCAGCTGCGCGAACTGCTCCTCGATGCTCATCGTCGCGCCGGCGATGCCGCTCGCGAACGCGCACTGCGGGCTCAAGGCCAGCTGCTCGGGCGGCAGCACTCGGCTCGCCTCCTCGATCCGCCGCAGCAGATCCGCACGCGTCTCGAGCTGCGGCCGCTTCGTCCTGACGAGGCCGAGCACGAAGGCGTCCCCCATCCGCTCGATCGCGCGGCGGCAGGCGGCGGCGCGCCGCTCGCACTCGGGCAGAGAGCATTGAGCGGGCAGGTTCTGACTGCGGCGCAGCTCGGCGAGCTGGCGCGCGTACCGCGCGGCCTGCGTCGATCAGGCCGTGACCTGCATCCAGTACTCCTCCATGCGCCTGCGCATCTCGGCATCGGGCAGCGTTCCGCGCCCCGCGCGCTGGTTGTCGATCAGATGCTCGACCTTCGTCGAGCCGGGGATCGCGCAGGTGACGGCGGGATGCGAGACCACGTATTTGAGAAGGAACTGGCTCCAGCTCGAGACGCCGATCGCGTGCGCCCAGTCCGGGAGCTTCTGCGCGGACACCTCCTCCATGAGCCGCCCGTGGACGAGCGGCAGGTTCGCGAGGACCGCGATCTTGCGCTCGATGGCGAGCGGGAAGATCTCCTTCTCGGCGTCGCGATTCGCGATGGAATAGTCCACCTGGATGAAGTCGAGCGGGTACTTGCGCATCACCGCCGCCATGTCGGCGTGCTGCGAGACGCGCGAAGTGGTGATGCCGTAGTAGCGTATCTTGCCGTCGCGCTTCCACTGGTGAAGCAGCGGCATCAGCTCATCGACGCCTCGCAGATTGTGGACTTGCAGCAGGTCGACCTTGTAGGTCCGCAGCCGCTGCAACGAGCGCTCGAAGCTCGCCTGCCCGCCGATGCCGCCGCCGAAGAGGTCGGCGCCGCCGTTCGTGAGCTTCGTGGCGAGGAACATCTTGCCCTCGAGGCCGCCGGAGACGAGCGCATCTGCGATCAGCGCCTCGCTGTCGCCATAGGAGGCCGCAGTGTCGATCACCCTGCCCCCGAGCTCGTGCATCTTCGCGATCTCGGCACGGATGGCGTCGCGCTCCGAGTCGCGGAAAGCGTCCGTGCCGAGCCCGATGACCGGTAGGCGCTCTCCCGTCGAGGGAATAGGCTTGAGGATGAGCGGCTCGCTATCGGTGCCGGCACTTGCCGGATGGGCGCCCCTCGCCGTGTTCGTGCCCTCCGCCGAATCGGAGGCGCCCGGCGAGTCGGACGCGCTCGCTCGACTGGGCGCGCCCAGGACGCGGCTGACCAAGGTAGCCGTGCCCACACCAGCCAACAGCCCACGGCGCAGCACCTCGCGCCGGGAGATCGTCGCGCGGCTTGCAGCATCCACCGGCATCCTCCTCGCTCTCAGAGGCGCGCTTATACGACTGCTCGGCGCAAAATACCAGCCGAGGGAACGCCCACCAGCCGCGGCGGTCCCCCACCAGCCGCAGGGACGTCCGATCAGCCGTGGGGGAACGCCTGCCGCTCCTGTTGCCGAGTCACGACACTCCCCATCGTCGGCGTCTTATACGACTCGGATCGCGCAGGCGACCTGGAAAGTTCTCAAAATCTTCATTTTTGGTACACATTTTTTTCGCTAGCATGGATCTTGCTGAAGACTTTCCAGTACAGCCACACCCAGGTTGATGCGCCGAACGCACAACCACCTGCGGAGGAACCGGACAAGCTCAAGAAACTCGGGCGATCGACACGAGCACGGAAAGGTGGCCGCCACTTTGCGCGGCCGTCCGGGACGAACGGCGTGAACCGACACGCGGCCTCGCCAGGTTGGCCGGAGCTTCAAGGCTCCAACGTTCCAGCCGGAGACATTCACGCTCGTGACGACGCGACTTGGCGGAACGCGGCGGACGGACGGTTCGGTACCCCCTTCGCGACAGCGCTCGGCCGGAGCTGATGGCGATTGACCCGGTCGTTGGTCGAAGCACTCGAAGCCCCGCTCACAGGCGGGGCTTTTTTTCGCGTAGGCTCGCTGCCCATCACGAGAACAGGCAGCGGGCACCCACGCCGGAGTAGACCCACATGAAGACCGTCGCCAAAACCCTCGCCGCACTGCACCTGATCCTGCTGTCCTCGAGCGCCTTCGCGATAACCGGGCCGAGGTCATCGTCGTGCGTCCGATCCGACTGCGACCGCGAATGCCTGCGCGGCATGGTCACCGAAGTGCTCTACGCTTTCCTCGACCACGACACGAGGAGGCTACCGGTGGCCGCCAACCTGCGTGTCACCGAGGATGGCATCGAAAAGCCGCTCGCCAAAATCGCTCTGCTCAAGACCGTAACGAGGCTGCGCGGCTATCGCCAGGACGTCATCGATGAGCGCGCCGGGCAGAGCATCGCGGCGGTCGTCGTCGAGGAAGCCGGTGCACCGGTCATCCTGGTCGTGCGTGCCCGCGTCGAGAGCGGGAAAATCAGCGAGCTCGAGCTGGTCGCCACGCGCGGCCGCGCGGACGGCCTGAGCTTCACGATCGATACCTTGAATGCGCCCAGCGAGGAGATGAGCTTCGCCCCGCTTGCGTCGCAGCTGGCGACGCGCGAGCAGGCGATCGAGATCGCCCTGCACTATCCGCGGGGCCTCAACTCCGCGGAAACGTTCGCATCAGTCGGCACGCCGTTCGCGCCTGGCACCCGGCGCGTCGAGAACGGCGCGGTGATGGCCGGTCCCGACTGCGTGTTCAGCCCCACCTGCAAGGACATCGCGACACAATCGCTCGCGATCTTCAAGCGCCTCGGCCACGTCACCGTGCGTTCCATCTACGTGGACGAGCGCATGGGCATCGTCGCGCTGCGCCTGTCCTGGAACGTGCGCGGTCCGGGCTCCGACAAGCTCACGACGTTCGAGCTGTTCAAGATCTACGACGGGCAGATCCACAAGGTCGAGGCCTTCATCCGGCTATTGTCCCCGGCGCTGGAGCTTGGTGGATGGCCGGTGACGGTCGGACAGCCCTGATCGCGAGCGGCCATATCGAGATCAGTTCGTCGCCTCCTCGTCCTGTGCACGCCAAAGGCAGCTAGGCAAGCTGCTCCGGGACCGGCGGCGCGGACGGAGCGATCACGCCCGCCTCACGGCAGCTCCGTGCTCCCCATCAAATACCGATCGCACTCCCGCGCCGCGCCGCGGCCTTCGTTGATCGCCCACACGACGAGGCTCTGGCCGCGCCGGCAGTCGCCCGCCGCGAACACGCCCTTCACGTTCGTTGCGAACTTGCCGTGCTCCGCGGCGATGTTCGTGCGCGCATCGACGGCGACACCCATCTCCTGAAGCAGTCCCTGCTCCGGCCCCACGAACCCCATCGCGAGCAGTACGAGCTGCGCCGGCTGAGTGTCCTCGCTTCCCGGCACCTCGACCGGCGTGAAGCGGCCGTCCGCGCCGCGCTCCCAGCGCACCTTCACCGTCTCGAGCGCGCGCACGCGGCCGCTCTCATCTCCAATCAGGCGCTTGATCGTCGTGAGATAGCGGCGCGGGTCCGCGCCGAACTTCGCCGCCGCCTCCTCTTGCCCATAATCGAGCTTGTACACGCGCGGCCACTCGGGCCACGGATTGTCCGGCGCGCGCTCCATCGGCGGCTTCGGCAGGATCTCGAACTGCGTGAGGCTGCGGCACCCGTGCCGCATCGCCGTGGCGACGCAGTCCGTGCCGGTGTCGCCGCCGCCGACGACCACGACGTCGAGATCGCGCGCGTGGATCGCCGCAGCGTCCGGACCGCCGTCGAGCAGCGCCTTGGTGCTCGCGGTGAGGTAATCCATCGCGAAGTGGACACCCTTCAAGTTCCGCCCGGGGACCGCCAAGTCGCGCGGCACCGTCGCGCCCGTGCAGATCACCGCGGCGTCGAAATCCTGAAGGAGCAGCAGCGCCTCCACGTTTTCGCCGACGTGCGCATTGCAGACGAACTTGATGCCCTCCCGCTCCATGTGCGCGATGCGCCGCAGGACGACCTCGCGCTTGTCGAGCTTCATGTTGGGGATGCCGTACATGAGGAGCCCGCCCGGCCGGTCCTCGCGCTCGAGCACCGTCACCGAATGGCCTGCGTGGTTTAGCTGCTCGGCGGCCGCAAGCCCCGCGGGACCCGAGCCGATCACGGCGACCTTCTTGCCCGTGCGCACCGCGGGAGGATTCGGAACGATCCAGCCTTCCTCCCAGCCGCGGTCGATGATCGCATTCTCGAGGACCTTGATCGCCACCGGCGGCTGCGAGATGCCGAGCACGCACGAGCCCTCGCACGGCGCCGGGCACACGCGCCCCGTGAACTCCGGGAAGTTGTTCGTCCTGAGCAGCCGTTCGAGCGCCTCGCGCCACAGTCCTCGATAGACGAGGTCGTTCCACTCCGGAATCAGATTGTGCACGGGGCAGCCGCAGGCGCCGCCGTTCAGGAGCTTGCCCGTATGGCAGAAGGGCACGCCGCAGTCCATGCAGCGCGCGGCCTGGTGCCGCAGGCGCTTCTCGTCCATGTGGTAGTGGAACTCATTCCAATCGCGCACGCGCTCGAGCGGCGTGCGGTCGACCGGCAGCTCCCGCAGATATTCGATGAATCCCGTCGGCTTACCCATCTCGCGTCAATTGCCTCCCACCCGCGCGAGATCGCGGGCGTTCTCCTCGAAGGCGGCCATCACCGCCTCCTCGCCGGAGAGCCCCTGGTCGTGCGCGCGCCGGATGCACGCGAGCACGCGCGCGTAGTCCCTCGGGATGACGCGCACGAAGCGGCCGACCACCTGCGGCCAGCGTGCGAGCACGTCCTTCGCTCGCTGGCTGCGCGTATGCGCGAGATGCCGCTCGATCATCGCCCGCACTTCGGCGATCTCTTCCGGATCGTCGAGACGTTCGACGCCGACCATCTGCGTGTTGACGCGGGCCGGGAAGTCGCCTCGCTCATCGAGCACATACGCGATGCCGCCCGACATGCCCGCGCCGAAGTTGCGCCCGGCGGAGCCGAGCACGACCACGCGGCCGCCCGTCATGTATTCGCAGCCGTGGTCGCCGATCGCCTCGACGACGGCGCGCAGGCCGCTGTTGCGCACGCAGAAGCGCTCGCCCGCCATGCCGCGGATGTACGCCTCGCCTGCGGTCGCGCCGTAGAAGGCGACGTTGCCGATGATGATGTTCTCCTCCGCGACGAACGGCGACCCTTCAGGGGGGAAGATGATGAGCTTCCCGCCTGACAGACCCTTGCCTACGTAGTCGTTCGCGTCGCCTTCCAGCATGAACGTCATGCCGCGCGGCAGGAACGCGCCGAAGCTCTGCCCCGCCGAGCCTTTGAAATGGAGCTTCACCGTATCGTCCGGCAAGCCCTGCGCGCCCCAGCGTCGCGTGATCTCGCTGCCCGTGATCGTGCCGACGACGCGGTTGACGTTGCGGATCGGCAGGCGCGCCTCTACGCGCTCGCCGCGCTCGATCGCCGGGCGGCAAAGATCGAGCAGCGTCGTCACGTCGAGCGATTGCTCGAGGCCGTGATCCTGATCGATCTGCCGGTAGCGCCCCACCTCCGGCCCGAGGTCCGGCTGATACAGAATATTGCTGAAGTCGAAGCCCTTCGCCTTCCAGTGATCGATCGCCTGCTTCGGCTCGAGCCGGTCGACCCGCCCGATCATCTCATCGAGCGTCCGGAATCCGAGCCGCGCCATGTGCTCGCGCAGGTCCTGCGCGATGAAGCGCATGAAGTTCACGACGTGCTCGGGCCTGCCCGTGAAGCGCTCGCGCAGCCGCGGGTCCTGCGTCGCGACCCCGACCGGGCAGGTGTTCAAGTGACAGACGCGCATCATGATGCAGCCGAGCGCGACGAGCGGCGCCGTCGCGAAGCCGAACTCCTCGGCGCCGAGGAGAGCCGCGATCGCCACGTCGCGCCCCGTCTTCAACTGCCCGTCTACCTCCACCGTGATGCGGCTACGCAGGTTGTTGAGCACGAGCGTCTGATGCGTTTCGGCGAGCCCGAGCTCCCACGGCAGGCCCGCATGCTGGATCGAGGTCTGCGGCGAGGCGCCCGTGCCGCCGTCGTGTCCGCTGATGAGCACCACGTCGGCGTGCGCCTTCGCGACGCCCGCGGCGATCGTGCCGACCCCGACTTCGGCGACGAGCTTCACGCTAATGCGAGCCTCGCGGTTGCCGTTCTTCAAGTCGTGGATCAGCTCGGCCAAATCCTCGATCGAGTAGATGTCATGATGCGGCGGCGGCGAGATGAGCCCCACGCCCGCCGTCGTGTGCCGCGTCTTTGCGATCCACGGGTAGACCTTCGAGCCGGGCAGCTGCCCGCCCTCGCCGGGCTTCGCGCCCTGCGCCATCTTGATCTGCAGCTCCCGGGCGTTGACGAGATATTCGCTCGTCACGCCGAAGCGGCCCGAGGCGACCTGCTTGATCGCGGAATTCTTCGAGTCGCCGTTGGGCAGCGGCCGGTAGCGCTCCGGGTCCTCACCGCCCTCGCCGGTGTTGCTCTTGCCCCCGATGCGGTTCATCGCGATCGCGAGCGTCTCGTGTGCCTCCTGGCTGATCGAGCCGTAGGACATCGCGCCCGATTTGAAGCGGCGCATGATGGACTCGACCGGCTCGACCTCCTCGAGGGGGACGGGATCGGACGGCTTGAAGTCGAGCAGCCCGCGCAGCGTGCAGAGATTCTTCGACTGATCGTCGATGAGCTGTGCGTAGGACTTGTACGTCGCGTAGCTGCCGGTGCGCGCCGCCTTCTGCAGGCGGTGAATCGACTCCGGGTTGAACAGGTGCGCCTCGCCCTCCGTGCGCCATTGATAGAGGCCCCCGGCAGGCAGAGCCAGGCCGTCGACCGCGCGCTGCGGGAACGCCGCGCGGTGCCGCATCAGCACCTCCTGCGCGATCACGTCCATGCCGATCCCGCCGATGCGCGAGGAGGTGCCGGTGAAGTACTCGTCGATCACGTCCTGCCGCAGGCCCACGGCCTCGAACACCTGCGCGCCGTGGTAGCTCTGCACGGCGGAGATGCCCATCTTCGACATCACCTTGATGACGCCCTTCGTCGCGGCCTTCACGAAGTTCCGACACGCCTTCTGGTGATCGACGCCCGCCAGCAGCTCGTCGCGGATCATGCCGTCCAGCGTCTCGAACGCCAGGAACGGATTGATCGCGCTCGCGCCATAGCCGATGAGGAGCGCGAAGTGGTGCACCTCGCGCGCCTCGCCCGTCTCGATGACGAGGCTCACGCGCGTGCGCAGGCCCTCGCGGATGAGGTAGTGGTGCAGCGCCGAGACCGCGAGCAGCGCCGGGATCGCGGCGAATTCCTTGTTCACGCCGCGATCGGACAAAATGAGGATGTTGACCTCGTCGTCCTCGATCATGCGCCGCGCAGCGAGGCGCAGCTCCTCGACCGACTTGACGAGCCCCTTCTCCCCGCGCGTCGCACGGAACAGCGTAGAGAGCACCCCGACCTTCAGCCCCGGCAGGTTCAGCCGGCGGATCTGCGCGAATTCCTCGTTCGTGAGAATGGGACCGCGCAGCTCGAGCCGGCGGCAGTCGGCCCGCTGGGGCTTCAGGAGATTGCCCTCGGAGCCGAGCCAGACCTCCGAGGAGGTGATGAGCTCTTCGCGGATGCAGTCGATCGGCGGGTTCGTGACCTGCGCAAAGAGCTGTTTGAAATAGTCATAGAGCAGGCGCGGCTTCGTCGAGAGCACGGCGAGCGCCGAGTCGTTGCCCATCGAGCCCACCGCCTCGACGCCGCTCGCGGCCATCGGCTGGATGAGGAGCCGCAGATCCTCGAACGTGTAGCCGAACGCGATCTGCCGGTGCAGCAGCGTGTCGTGATCGGGCGGCGGCACTTCCGGCGCAGGCGGCAGGTCCGCGAGCGTCACCAGATGCTCGTCGAGCCAGAGCCGGTAGGGACGCTCGCTCGCGACCTTCTGCTTGATCTCCTCGTCCTCGATGATGCGTCCCTGCTCGGTGTCGACGAGGAACATGCGGCCCGGCTGCAGGCGCCCCTTGCGCACCACGTCCTCGGGCGGCACGTCGAGCACGCCGGCTTCCGAGGCCATGACGACGAGATCGTCCCGCGTCACGTAGTACCGCGAAGGCCGCAGGCCATTGCGGTCGAGCACGGCCCCGATCTGCTTCCCGTCGGTGAAGGCGATCGAGGCGGGGCCGTCCCACGGCTCCATCAGGCTCGAGTGGTACTGATAGAACGCGCGGCGCGCGTCGTCCATGCTCTCGTGGTTCGACCACGGCTCCGGGATCATCATCATCACGGCATGCGGCAGGGAGCGGCCGGCGAGCACCAGCAGCTCGAGCGTGTTGTCGAACATCGCCGAATCGCTGCCGTATGGATTGACGATCGGGCGGATCTTCTTCACGTCCTCGCCGAACAACTCCGACTCGAACAGCGCCTCGCGCGCCCGCATCCAGTTGATGTTCCCGCGCAGCGTGTTGATCTCGCCGTTGTGCGCGAGATAGCGGTAGGGGTGCGCGCGGTCCCAGCTCGGGAAGGTGTTGGTGCTGAAGCGCGAATGCACGAGCGCGAGCGCCGTCTCCATCGCCGGGTGTGTGAGGTCGGCGTAGTACTGCGCGAGCTGCTCGGTGAGCAGCATCCCCTTGTAGACGAACGTCTTGTACGACAGGCTCGGCAGGTACCAGTACTCTGCGCCGTCGATCGTCGAGGCGCGCAGCTCTGCGTAGGCGCGCTTGCGGATCACGTAGAGCTTGCGCTCGAACGCCATGTCGTCCGCGAGGCCGTCCGCGCGTCCGATGAAGATCTGGCGGATGAACGGCTCGCAGCTGCGCGCCGTCTCGCCGAGCGAGCGGTTGTCGGTCGGCACCGTGCGCCAGCCGAGCACGGTCTGCCCCTCCGACTGCACGATGTGCTCGAAGTGCTCCTCCAGCCGGCGGCGTTTGGTCGGGCTGCGCGGCAGGAACACGAGTCCCGTGCCGTAGGCCCCCGGCTCGAGCGCGGGCAGCCGCGCCTTGCGCGCGACCTCCCGGAAGAAGGCATGCGGCATTTGCAGCAGCACGCCGGCCCCGTCGCCGGTGTTCGGCTCGCAGCCGCACGCGCCGCGGTGATCGAGATTGCGCAGCACGGTGAGCGCCTGCTCGAGGATGCGGTGGGACTTGCGGCCCTTCACGTCGACGACGAAGCCGACGCCGCAGGCGTCGTGCTCGTACCACGGATCATAGAGACCCTGCTTGCCGGGTCTCAGAGTCCGGCTGCCGACGGTCCCGCTGCTGAGGCTCCCGCTGTTGACGGTCCCACCGCGGACGGCGCCGCGCGCCGGGGCCGCCTCCGGCCACACTCTCGTTTGGCGCTCGCCACGAGCGCGATGCTTTTCAATGGCCATGATCGATTCTCATGGGCTTGCGCCCAACCAGGACCGGCTGCGCCGCTCTCCACGGCCGCCGCGACGCGCTCGCGAGGCACACCGACACCGCGCGCCTCGAGGCCCGCGGCGACTCAACCATCATCTGGGTCAGGGAACCGCTGGGCGCGGGAGCACGGGATCGGGCGTTGGCTCCCAGGCTGCGGCGATGCGTTCGAGGAGGCGCTTGCCGTCCGGCCGTCCGGGTGATCCGGCCAACCGGACGATCCGGGCCACCCCGGCCTTCGGCCGTTGCGGCGCACCGACCTCGAGTGTACCTGTACTCGAGCCCTCCGAATATTACCGACGAAGGGGGCCGGGTCAATGACCGTCGAGCGCGCCGGGCCTTGAAACCCCTGCCGCCGACCCCAGCTCTGCGGCGTCGGGCGGTGGCGTGGGACCACGCGCCGCAGCAACAGGCAGTCGCAACTGGCATTCGAGGAGACTCTCATGGCACTCATTCGCTATGAACCTACGGGTCTCGTCTCGCAGCTGCAGGACGAGATCAACCGCGTATTCAGCGCGCTCTCGAGCGCCGAGGACTCGAGCGGCGCGACGTCGACCTGGATTCCCCCGGTCGACATTACGGAATATCCGGACCGCTTCGAGCTGGCGGTCGACCTGCCGGGCGTCGACCCGGACAAGGTGGAAGTGACGCTCGAAGATGGTGTGCTCAGCCTCTCCGGTGAGCGCCAGCCGCCGACCCCGAAGGGAAACGGCAACCAAGACGAGTCGCGCATGCGGATCGAGCGCCGCTATGGACGGTTCTATCGCCGCTTCGTCCTCCCGGAGACGGTGGACGCGGAGCGCGTGCAGGCCACCGGCCGCAACGGCGTGCTCGAGATCACGATTCCGAAGCAGGCGAAGGCGCTGCCCCGCCGCATCAAAGTGGCGGCGTGACCGGCCTCCAACGTGACGGCCTGACCGGCCGTCTCCGAGGCCGCGGCCCCATCTCTCATTCGCGTCGGGCCGCGGCCTCGAATTCACGCACCGGAATCATCAAGAGCAGCCCCGCGAGCAGGAAGGCGATGCCGACCGCCACGCCTGCCCGCTGGCTGCCGAACACCGCGGTGACGATGCCGATCGTGAGCGGCCCGAGGAATGTGGTCGCATTGCCCGAGACGGCATAGAGGCCGAAGAACTCGTTGAGCCGGTCGGGCGGGGACAGCTTCGCCATGAGCGTGCGGCTCGTCACGAGCCCTCCGGTGACGAACAGTGCAATCAAGTTCTGCGTGACGAGGAACACGCGATCGGGAAGCGTGGGGAAGGTGCCCGAAATCATGCCGGCGAGGCCATGCGGTCCGGGGGCCGCGACGGCTGCGTTCGCGGCCGATCCGGCGGCTGCGCCCGCCGCAGCCGTACCCGCCGCGTGCAGCTTCACGAAGAAAATCATCTCCGGCGTGATCGAGCAGACCGCGATGTTGGCGAGCAGGCACCCCCCGACGAAGATCATTGCAGCCGCTTTCGAGCCGGTGCGGCGGTCGAGCCACCCGGCGAATACCGCGGCGGAGACCGCGACGATGCTGTTGATCACGCCCATCGCCACGAGCATGCGCGGCGTCCAGTGCAGCACCCCGGCCGCCACGACGCTCGTGAACAGCATCATGACCATGAAGCCCTCGTTGTAGAGAAGCCGGGCGACAAGGAAGATCGCCGTATTGCGGTAGCTCCGCAGGCTGCGGAGCGTGCGCACGAGGTCCGAGAGGCCATCGCGGATCGCCTGCCCCATCCGGCGGGACGTGGAGGGCGAGTCGGGCGTGAGGACGAACATGGGCAGGGAGAACACCACGAGCCAGACGGCCGCGAGGATCCCGACCGCACGCTCCGGCTCGTGCGCGCCCACGTCGAGTCCGAACAGCGGATGCGGGTTCGTGTCCCAGGCGAGCAGATAGAACAGGAACAACACGAGCCCAAATAGATTGCCGAAGGCGAACCCGAGCCCGCTCAGGATGCCGAGCCGTCCGGGCGGCGCGACGTTCGGCAGCATCGCGCTCGAGAAGACGGCGGACCACTCGAAGCACAGCGTGCCCCCGACGAGGCATGCCATGATCCAGGGCAGATGCGCCGTCATGCCGGGTGTCGCGAACCAGAGCGCGGCCATGCAGGGTGCGCCGAACAGCATGCAGGCGGCGAGCCACGGCTTGCGCCGCCCTCCCGCATCCGCGATCGCGCCGAGCACCGGCCCTCCGAGAGCGACAAGCAGCGCGCCCACAGCCTCGACGAAGCTCCATACCGTCTGCCCGCGAACCGGGTCTGGAATCACGACCGTCGTGAAGTAGGCCGCGAAGACGAAGATATTGACGAGAACGTTGTAGGGGTTGCGCGCGCCATCGCACGCGGCCCACGCGATCTGGCCGGCGAGGCTCGCGGGGCGAGTCTGCGCGCGGACGACCGAAACGGCGGGCCCGCCCGCGAGTGCGAGCGGTTCGGCGGAGCGAGCCTGAGTCATCACTTGCCCCCGAGCGTGATGGAGTCCTCACGGTACCATGTCCGCCTCAGTGCCGCTAAAGGATGCCGCCGTGAGTGCCGCTCGAGCTGCAACGCCCCTCGTCCGCAAGGAAACGCTCCTCGTCCGCAAGGATCATCCGGCGCTCGCCGGCCATTTCCCCGGCAGACCGGTGGTGCCGGGCGTCGTGGTGCTCGACCTGCTCGTCGATGCTGCGGAGCGGCAGCTGGGGCAAGCGCTGCGCCTCACCGGCTTGGCTCATGCCAAGTTCCCTTCGCCGCTGCTGCCGGACACGGAAGCGCACGCGAGTTTCCGAGTCGACGGTGATCGACTCGCCTTCGAGGTCGAGCACGACGGGCGCACCATTGCTCGCGGTGTCTTCCGGCTGGCCACCGGGGAACTGAGCCTCGACGAGCCTGCTGCCGGAGAGACAGCGTGAACCGTCCGGCGCTCGAGATGATCGCCGGCGCGGTCGCGGCGCTCGGTACAGCCGTCATGTCCTGTGCCGCCGTCATGCTCTGTACCGCCGTCACGTTCTGTGCAGCCGCCAGCCGCGCAATCGCGGGCGGTGTTCCCCACGCGGCCGGCTCCGAGCTCGATTCCATACTTCACCGGCTCGCGCGTCCGGCGCCTTCGAGCGCTCCCTTCGTCGAAGCGCGCTTCTCCCCGCTGCTCTCGCGGCCGCTCGTCATCGAAGGCGAGCTGCAATACCTGGGTCCCGGCTCTCTCGCCCGGATCGTCGAGAAGCCCTACGGCGAGCGCGCCGAGATTCGCGGCGATTCAGTGACCGTCCAGCGCGGCGATCGGCCCGCGCAGCATTTCTCCCTGGACCAGGCGCCCGAGATGCGCAGTCTCGTGTCCAGCTTCTCCGCGCTGCTCTCGGGAGACGTCGCGGCACTCCGCGCCGAGTTCGCGCTCGATCTGCACGGGAGCGAACGTAACTGGACGATCGGACTCACGCCGCTCGACCCGCGCGTCCATCAGCTGATCCGGTCACTCATCGTGAGCGGCAGCGGCGGCGAGCCGCGTTGCCTTACGACCTTCCAGGCGAACGACGACACGGATGTGATGCTGCTCGACGGCGCAGCGCGCGACCCAATCCCCGCGCAGCCCGACCGCCCGTGGTTCGACGCACGATGCCACGGCTCGGGGGCCGCGAGCGGTTCGGGCGCAGCGAGCGGCCCGGGTGCCGCAAACGGCTGGGGCAGCGCAAACGGCCCGGCCACCGCGAGCGGACAGCCGCGGCCCGGGTCGGAGGAGTAGCGCCCTGCGCGCCGGCATTCCCCGCGACCGGACTCCTCATGCCTGGACTGCGCTCGTCGCCGTCCTCTGGCTCGGCCTTCTGGCCGGGCTTGCTCTGTACGTTCACGAGAGTCTCCGCGTGAGCGGCGATCTGCGCCTGTTTCTGCCTGCGCCGCGCACGCGGACCGAGCGGCTGATTCTCCGGGAAGTGAGCGAAGGGCCGGCCGCCCGGCTTCTCATGGTGGCGCTCTCGGGCGCCGATCCCGCTCAGCTCGCCGAGAGCTCACGCCGCCTCGCCGCGGCGCTCCGGCGGGACCCCGCGTTCCGGCTGATCGAGAACGGCGAGAACCTGCTCGCCACCGTTCCCGAATCGCTGCTGCCGTACCGGTATCTGCTCTCGCCGACCCTCGATCACACGAGCCTCGACGCCGCCTATCTGCACCGCGAGCTGCTCGAGCGCGAGAAGGACCTCGCCTCGCCTGCGGCAAGCCTGCTCGAGGCGTGGCTCCCTCGCGATCCGACGCTCGAGACGTTGAAAGTTCTCGAGTCCTGGCGCCCGCCGCACGAGCCGCGGACGATCGACGGTGTCTGGTTCGATGCGCGAGGGAAGGAAGCTCTCCTCGTCGTCGAGACAGACGCTCCGGCATTCGATCCGAACGCGCAGCGCATCGCGCTCGATCGTCTGCGCGAGCAGCTCGCGGCCGCGCGCACCGCCCCCTCCATTCGGCTCACCGCCCTGGGACCCGGCGCCTTCTCGGTGCTCATGCAGGCCCGCAGCGAGGCGGATGCGCGCCTCGCGAGCTTTCTCGATACGACCGGGATGATCGTGCTGATGCTGCTCGCGTACCGCCGGCTCGCCCACGTCGCGCTCGGCGCGCTGCCGCTCGCCACGGCCGGCGTCGCCGCGCTCACTGTCGTCACGGCGCTGTTCGGCACGGTGCACGGCATCACCATCGCCTTCGGCTTCACCCTGATCGGCGTTGCGATCGACTACCCGATCTTCTTGTTCAGCCATCAGGTGCCGGGTGAGGCAGCCGTCGCGACGGCGCGCTCGATCTGGCGGACGCTCGCGATCGCCGTCACTGCGCTCTCGATCGCCTATCTCGCATTCCTGCTCTCGGGCGTCGCCGGCCTCGTTCAGCTCGCTTGCTTCAACGTCGCCGGCCTCGCCGCGGCCGGCCTTGCGACGCGCCACCTGCTGCCGCGGCTCACCCCGCCCGCGGCCCGCGATCACGGAAAGATGCGCCTGCCCACCGCGCTCGCCGCGGCCGCGGCAAGGCTGCCCCGGCTGGAATGGGCCGCGGCAGCGCTCGCAGCCGCCGGCATTGCCGTCCTGGCCCTCGTTCCCGGCCCGCTCTGGGACAACGACCTCGGCCACTTGACGCCGGTGCCTCAAACTCTGTTGCGTCAGTACGAGACCTTGCGCGAGGAGCTCGGCGCGCCGGACGTTCGCTACCTGATGACCGTTGACGCCGCCACAGCCGAGGACGTTCTGGCGCGCGAGGAGCGACTCGCGCCGCGGCTCGATGAGCTCGTGGCGCACCGCGCGATCACAGGATTCGAGGATGCCGCCCGGTACCTGCCGAGCGCGGCGACCCAGCTGCGCCGGCGCGCGAAGCTGCCGGACGCGCAGATGTTGGGCGCGGCGCTCAACCGGGCGCTCCAGGGAACCGCGTTTCGACCGGGACTGTTCGAGCCGTTCGTGCGCGATGTCGAGCGCGCGCGCCGGCTGCCGCCGCTCACGCCGAGCCGGGTGGCCGGCACCCCCCTCGAGCTCACCATTGGGAGCCTCCTCACCGAGCAGGGCGGGCGTTGGACGGGCATCGTAACGTTCACCGATCTCGAGGACCCGCAAGCAGTCCGGCGGCTCGCCGCGCAGGCCGGCGACGCGCAGCTCATCGACCTCGAGCAGGCCTCCGACGACCTCGTCGCGCGCCAGCGCGCGCGCATCGTTTGGTGCATCGGCGGCGCGGCCGTCCTGCTCGCGATCGTCGTGATTGCCGCGCTGCGTTCCGCGGCCCACGCGCTGCGGGTGCTCGCGCCGATGGCGCTCACCGCGCTGCTCACGCTCGCGGTCCTGCATGCCGCGAGGGTCGCGCTGAATCTGTTCCATCTCATCGCGCTCGTGCTCGCGGCGGGCCTCGGGCTCGACTATGGGTTGTTCTCCGAACGATCTGCGCACGATCCCATAGGCCGCAGGCGCACCCTGCATGCGATCACAGTCTGCGCGGCGGCGGCTTGCACCGTGTTCGCCGTCCTCGCGAGCTCGCAGCTTCCCGTGCTGCGCTCGATCGGCGTGACGGTGGTGCTCGGCGTCGTCGGAAACTTCCTGTTCGCGCTCGCGCTGGTCCGTCCGGATACGGGGACCAGGACCGGGGCCAGGGCGGGAGTCGGAGCCGCCGCGCCAGCCATGCCGGCTGCGCCGCCGCGCCTGCCAGGCTCGCGGGAGGACCTCCGGCGGGACTCCCTCCCGGATGATTCTCGGGCGCGGAGCTCGGCGTGAGCGAGCACGAATGGGCCAGCCGCGATGCGATCGCGGCCCTGATTCCGCATCAAGGCTCGATGTGCCTGCTGGAGCGCGTGCTCGAATGGGACACGGAGCGCATCCTGCTTGCGACCGCGACGCACCGCTCGCCCGACAATCCCCTGCGCTCGCGCGGACGGCTCCGCGCGCTGCATCTCTGCGAATACGGCGCGCAGGCCGCGGCCGTGCACGGCGGCCTTCTCGCCCGCGCAGCGGGCTCGCGCGCGCGTCCGGGTCTCCTCGTCTCCTTGCGCGACGTCGAGCTGCACCGGGATTACATCGATGATCTCTCCGGCGAGCTCGAAATCGAGGCAACGCGGCTCATCGAGAGCGGCGGGAGCCGGCAGTACGCCTTCGCGGCACGGAGCGGCGGCATCCCCCTCGCCGAGGGCCGGGCGGCGGTCATCATGGATCCTGCGGCAAAGGCTGATCGGCACCCAGGCTGACCGATGGCCGGCCCTCCATCCGCCGGCGGTTACCTGCGCCTGTCGATCCTGACCTCCCCGAAGGCCACGGCCCGCGTCAGGGGCCGTTGCAGGAAATCATGCGGGAAGCCGAGCTCGATCTTGCTCGCCTGGTCGAGGCGAGCCCGCTGATCGTCCGAGAGCTGCACGTCGAGCGCGCCGAGATTGTCCTCGAGCTGCTTCAGCGTGCGCGCGCCGATGATGGGCGCGGTCACCGCCGGATTGAGCAGCGTCCAGGCAAGCGCGATCTGCGCCGGCGACTTGCCGGCCTCCTTCGCGATCTCGCCGACCACTTCGGCGATATCGAGAGCTCGCGGCGTGAGCGAGCCGTTCGCGAGCGCGACGTTCTTGCCCGTGCCTGCGGCCGCCGCCGAGGAGACCTGCTCGAGGTCGGCGCGAGTGTATGTTCCCGTCAGCACGCCGCTCGCGAGCGGCGACCACGGAATCACGCCGAGGCCCATCTCGCGCGCCATTGGAATGAGCTCCCGCTCGAGAGCAGGTCGAGATAGTCTGTCTTGAGCCGGGCGAGGCTTCGCTCCACGGAGCGCACCATGCTCCGGCGGTGATTGCCTCCCGAGTTCGGGTCCAGCGGATTCGCGGGGATCGTGTAGTTCGTCGTGATGACGATGCCGTCGCGCCGGTCCGCCGCGAACTCACCGATCAGCTGCTCCGAAGTGCCGTTCGTGTACTGGTTCGCGGTGTCGATGAAGTTGTCGCCCCGATCGAGATACGCATCGAACAGCCGCCGCGCCTCCTCCTTCGGCGCCCCCAACCCCAATCGGAGCCGAAGGTCATGGCCCCGAGAGCCAAGGGGGACACCCTGAGTCCGGAGCGCCCGAGCAGACGATACGTATCGAGGGTGATTGATTCGCTCACTTGCAGCTCCTTTGAAGAATTCGCCCCGCACCTCTCCATTCCAAGCTTAAGCGACCTCGATGCGCAGGGCGATCCGCCGACCGAGCGCCAGGACGACCTCGCGCGCCGGCGCGGCAGGCCGCGCTTCAGGCGCGCTTGGCGGAGCCTGTAACGCACTCGCCTGCTGCGGCGCACTTGCCCGCTGTAGCCCATCCGCCCGTGCTCCCTGCGCCGCATCGCCCGGCGCCGGCAGCATATCCGCGAAGGCCTCGAACAGCGCGAGACAGCCCGCCATCGCATTCCCCTCAACGAGCGAGGCGTTCGCAACTCGCGCTTCGGTCGCCCGCGCCTCCCCTTCCTCGATGCGCCAAGTGAGCGCGAGTTGAGCGCGTGCCGAAGCGTGCGGCGCCAGCACGAGGCCGGCGCCGAGCAGGCCGCGGCTCGGCGCCATCCTCGCGAGCGGGCCGGGCGTCTCGATGTCGTAGGCGACGTAGAGAGTGGCCGTGTCATCTGCGAGCGCCTGCAAGCAGGCCGTCGCCAGCCCAACGCCAAACGTATGCTGATGTGCGGACAATGCGGTATACGGCTGCACGCAGCCCGCCGCGATCGCCCAGTACCCCGCGGCGGCGTTGTGCACCGAGTTGTGGAATTTCGTCGGCGAAGTATCGAGCGGCGCGCTCGCGAGCTGCGCGCAGAGATAGTCGCTCACCCCCGTGTCGCCGAACGTCGAAGCGAACACACTCGGCAGCTCGCCGGGCGGGCGCCCCGCGGCGGCGCAGGCGCTCGAGGCAGCCTCGAGCGCCACCGCCACGCTGTCGGGAGCGCGGCGCCGCTCCGTTGGCGCGAGAATCGCCGGCGCCGGCCTCGGTGCCGGACGGTCCGGAGGCGGGCTCTCCCCGCGCAGGATCGCGCGCGCCGCATTCCAGCCGGGGAGCCGCGGCGCCCAGAATGCGATGCCCTCGATGAACAGCCGGCCGGCCGCTTCCGCGCGCGCGCCGACAGCCGCCCGAGCCGCACCAGATGCCGCCGTCAATGCGGCCGCTCCCGCCCGAACACGAGCGCGCAGTTGCTGCCCCCGAAGCCGAAGGAATGACTCGCGGCGAGCCGGATCGTACGCTGCTCGTTCTCGAGCCGCACCTGCGGACCGCAGGCCGGATCCACCGCGCTCGAGTTGAGCGTCCCGGGCGCGAGCCCTGTCTCGAGCGCAATCAGCGCGATGGCGGCCTCGACGATGCCCGCGGCGCCGAGCGTATGGCCGGTCCAGCCCTTCGTCGAGCTTGCGAAGGTGCTGGCCGGAAAGAGCTCGGCCACGAGCCGGCCCTCGATCTCGTCGTTCTTCTGCGTCGCGGTGCCGTGGAGGTTGATGTAGTCGACATCACGAGCGTCGACTCGCGCGCGCGCCAGCGCAGCCTCGATCGCGAGCCGCGCGCCGCGTCCCTCGGGGTGGGGCGAGGACATATGGTAGGCATCGCTCGACTCGCCGCAGCCGAGGAGCCACGGCCCCTCGCCGTCCCGTTCCAGCAGCGCGAATCCGGCCGCCTCGCCGAGGGACAGGCCCCGGCGCACAGGATCGAACGGCCGGCACGGCTCGGGCGACAATAGACCCAGCGCATGAAACCCGAAGAGCACGCTCCCGCAGAGGCTGTCGGTGCCGCCCACCAGCGCGGCATCGGCGAGGCCGAGGCGGATCAGGCGCTCGGCCTGGGCGAAGACCTTCGCGCTCGACGAGCACGCGGTCGCGATCGTCACGGAGAAGCCGTCGAGCTCGAGCGCATGCTGGAGGAATTCGCCGAGGGAGTGAGGGGTGTGGATGATGGGCCGGCGCAGGTCCGGGGGGAACTCGCCGTCCGGTTGCAGGCGGCGATAGGCTTCCTCCGTCGCGCCGATGCTCGATGTCGATGTCCCGGCCACGACCGCGATGCGATGGCGGCCATAACGCTCCCGCGCCGCCGCCAAGCGCTCGCGGAAGCCGTCCTGCCCGAGCGCGAGCCACGCGAGGCGGTTGTTGCGGCAGTCCCAAATCGCGAGCGCTGGGGGCAGTGACGCGTCCGCGCGCTCGAGCCCGTCCACGCGCCCGATCCACGTCGCAAGCGGCGTCGCGGAGAAATCATTCGGCCGCAGGCCGCTGCGGCGTTGAGCCAGAGCCTCGGCAAGCTCGGTTCGGCCGGCCCCCGCCGCGCACGTCACGGTAAAGGCCGTGACGCAAAGCGGCGTCGATGGCGCCGCTTGCGTCGGCGGCATTCTGTCGGGCGGTGCGACGCTGTCTCGTGCGGCCCCGCCTGGTGTGGCCCCCTCTCTTGCGGCCGCGCCTGGCTGGCACTCGCGCGGCGCGGCTTCAGCGCGGTCCGCCACCGTCGCGGTGCTCCTCGATATACCGCGAGAGCGAGCGGAGCGAAGCAAAGATGCGCCGATTCTGCTCGTCGTCGGAGCGCAGCTGCAGGCCGTAGCGCTTGGAAATCTCGAGCGCGATCTCGAGCGCATCGATCGAATCGAGGCCGAGCCCTCCGCCGAACAGCGGCGCTTCCGGATCGATGTCCTGCGCCTCGACTGCTTCCAGGTTCACGGCCCGGACGATGATTTGAGCGAGCTCACGCTCTGCGGGCGTCTGGCTGGCAGGCATGTCGAGGAGCGCGATAGGCGGCTTCGAGGACGGGGGTCACGGACGCGGCATCGTATCACAGCAACCCAACGCGGCCGCCGCTCACGAGTCATGCGGTAGGTGCCGGCGGGCGAGCGCGTCGAGCGCTTCCCGAGAGAGCTTGCCGACCTCGTTGCGAGGCAGCGCCGGAACGAGCACGAGAGGCCGCGGCAGGAAGGCCGGATCGACGCAGCGGCCAAGCTCGCCGAGGATCGATTCCGCAGAGAGATCCGGCGCCACGACGAACGCCGCCACGCGGCGCACGAGGCCCGCCGAGCCCGGAGCCGCCGGCCCGATCCCGACGCCTTCCGGCTGGAACACGACGGCATCGCGCACGCCCGCAATCGCGAGCACGCGGCGCGTGAGGTCCGCGAGCGAGGCGCGCTTGCCCGCCACTTCGATCAGATCGACGTTCCGGCCGCGCACGAAGAAGCGGTCCGGCGGCTCGAGCTCGACGATGTCCTGCAGCAGCGCCGGCTCGTCGAACCACGGCGCCTCGACACGCGCGCCCTGCGCCTCGGGAATCAGCGAAACCCCCGGATAGAGCCGCCACGCCTCCTCCTGGGCCGTCCGGCGCGTCGCAATCACGCAAGTTTCGGTCGAGCCGAACATCTCCAGCATCACCGCGCCGAACGCGCTCTCCGCCGCGACGGCGAGCGGCCTGTCGAGGGGTGCCGTCGCCGAAACGATGACACCCACATCCGGGAACCGCAGTCCCGAGCCGACGAGCGCGCGCAAATGCACCGGCGTCGCGACGAGCACGCGCGGTGCGGGCACGTCGGCGAGCGCAGCGGCGACGTCGGCCGGATAGAGCGGCCGCGCCGCGTGCACCGCCATGTCCGCCGCGAGCGGCAGCAGGATCGATGTCTCGGTGCCGTACATGTGCTGCGGCGGCACGGTCGCGACGATCCACGGCCGTGCAGCCCCGTAGCGCGGCGCGAGGCATTCGCCAATGCGAGCGGCGTTGAATGCGGTGCTGCCGAGCAGATTCCGCCAGCGCTTCACGTGCGCCCGAGGTGCGCCCGTGCTGCCCGAGGTGAAGGCGATCTCGGCGATGTGAGCGAGCGCCACGCGCAGGTCCCCCTCGGCGCGCTCCACGCCTGCGCGTCTCACGTCAGCACGCCCATCGGCACGCCCGCCGTCGGCAGGCCCGTCCTCGCCGCCCCCCGTGGCCGCGAGCGCGCGATCTACCCATTCATCATCACACCGGCGACTGTCCGCATACCCGGCGGCCACCTCCTCGATGACGAGCGGCGCGCGCGAGGGTGGCAGCAGGTTCGTGCCTCCGCTCGCGAGCGCGGCGCAGTAGGCAATGAGGAACCTGTCGCGGCGCTCGCAGAGATTGATCAGCGGGCCGCCCTCCGGAAGCGCCGCGGCGACCCGGCGGACGCTCGCGAGGAATTCCCCGGCCGCGACCGTTCGGCCGTCGGCGAACAGAATGGGCCGGTCCGGGTCGGCGGATTGAAGGAGCGGCGCGTCTGCGGGGCTCATGAGACGCGCTTGAGGATCAGCGAGGTGTTGACTCCGCCGAAGGCGAAGTTGTTGCTCATCACGTGCTCGACGTCGAGCGAGCGTCCCTCGCCCACAATGTAGTCGAGCTCGCCGCAACGCGGGTCGACGTGTTCGAGATTCAGCGTCGGCGCGAACCAGCGTGCGTTCATCATCTCGATGCTGAGCCACGCCTCGATGGCGCCGCAGGCCCCGAGCGTGTGGCCGAGGAAGCTCTTTTGGCTGGACAGCGCGACGCCGGAGCCCAGGGCCGCGGCGGTCGCGCGCGACTCCGCGATGTCGCCGTGCTCCGTCGCCGTGCCGTGGCCGTTCACGTAGCCGATCGCCGCCGGCGGCAGACCCGCATCGCGCAGCGCGAGCTCCTGGACGATGCGCATCGTCTGCTCCTCCGGCCGCGTGACGTGCATGCCGTCGCAGTTTGTCGCGAACCCGACGATCTCCGCTTGGATGCGCGCTCCGCGCGCGCGCGCATGCTCGTAATCTTCGAGCACCAGGATGGCCGCGCCTTCCCCGACCACCAGGCCGTCCCGATCCCGGTCGTAGGGGCGAGGCGTCGCGTGGGGCTCGCCGTTGCGCCGGCTCGTCGCATAAAGAATGTCGAAGGACATGGCCTGCGTCGGGCACAGCTCCTCGGAGCCGCCCGCGATCATCACCGTCCCGAGGCCGTACTTGATCGTCTCGTAGGCATAGCCGATCGCCTGGCTCCCCGAGGTGCAGGCGCTCGAGGTCGGAATGATACGGCCCTTCAAGCCGAAGAAGATGCTCAAGTTCGCCGCGGCCGTGTGCGGCATCATGCGGACGTAGGAGTTCGCGTTGAGACCGGGCGATGCGCCCTCGAGCAGCATGATCGCGAAATCCTTGATGTCGGGAGTGCTGCCGATCGAGGAGCCGCACGCCACGCCCGCCGCGCCGCTCGCGAGGATCGGATCGCCTGCGAGGCCGGCATCGCGCAGCGCCAGCTCGGCGGCGGCGACGGCGAGCTGAGAGACGCGGCCCATGCCGCGTGTTTGCTTGCGCGTCCAATGCGGCGGCGGCTCGAAGTCTACGATCGGCGCGGCGAGCTTCGCGGAAAGATCGGTGAAGCGCTCCCACTCGGGCATGTAGCGCACCGCGTTGCGGCGGCTGCGCAGGCGCGGCTCGACCTCGCGCCACGAGCGTCCTAAAGCCGTGATGGCGCCCATCCCCGTCACCGCCACACGATGCTTGGCGCCCGTCATCCCGAGTCCCCGGCGAGCGCGGCGGCCCTGGCGGCGAGCGAGACTGCCCTGGCGACCTTGGCACCCCTCACAGCAGCCCCCCGTTCACCGCGATCACCTGTCGCGTCACGTACGAGGCGGCCGGCGAAAGGAGGAAGCACACGACCGCCGCGACCTCCTCCGCGGTGCCTGCGCGCTGCATGGGAATGAGCCGCGTGATCTCATCGATCGGCGCGCCGTGCGCCATGTCGGTCTCGATCAGCCCCGGAGCGACGCAATTGACCGTGATCTCGCGCTTCGCGAGCTCGACGGCGAGCGCCTTCGTCGCGCCGATGATGCCGGCCTTCGCGGCGCTGTAGTTCACTTGGCCGCGGTTGCCGGCAAGCCCCGAGACCGAGGAGAGCGTGACGATCCGGCCGGGCGCGCGCCGCCGCACCATCGGCATGATGAGGGGATTCAAGACATTATAGAAAGCGTCGAGGTTGCCGCGCATGACCGCGTCCCAGTCCTCGCCGCTCATCGCGGGAAACGCGGCATCACGCGCGAGGCCGGCGTTGCAGATGACACCGTAATAGGCACCGTGTGCCTCGATGTCGGACGCCAGCACGTGAGCGCAGCGAGCGCGGTCGGTGACATCGAACTGGAGCACGCGCGCGGCGCGGCCCAGCGCGCGGCACTCGGCGGCCACCACCTCAGCTTCGTCGAGCCGCTCCCGGCAATGCACGACGACATCGTACCCATCGCGCGCAGCCGCGAGCGCGATCGCCCGGCCGATGCCGCGGCTCGATCCGGTGACGAGGACCGTTTGGTTCTCTGCTGCATCCCGCCCGATCATGTCGGGGTCCGCGGTCGGGACGCGCTGGATGCGCCGTTTGCTCCGGCCGCGCCGGATGCGCCGGTCCGCAGCGCGCAGAGCTCGGCGAGCACGTCGAGCCGGCGGCGCGTGTCCGTCACGAACGGATTGCTCGTGTCCCAGGCATAGCCCGCGAGGATCGCACAGATCATCCGCCGGATCTCCGAGTCGTGGCCGCCGCTGAAGAAGATGGTCTGAAGCCGCCCGTCGTACCACGCCTCGACGAACTCACGAAAGCAATCGACTCCAAGCCGCAGCGGCCGCTCGAACTCGGCGTCCCAATCGACCTTGAAGCCCGCGAGCTGCCGGTCGAGCGCCCGCGCCGCGAGACTTGCCGAGCGCATCGCGATCGTGACGCCGGAGGAGAACACAGGATCGAGGAATTCCGCGGCGTTGCCGAGCAGCGCGAATCCCGGACCGTGCATTGCGGTCACGTTCGCTGCGTAGCCGCCGATCTCGCGGGCGCGCGTGTCCCACTCGGCGCCGGTAAGCAGCCTCGTGAGGCGTGCATCCTCGCCCACGATGCGCCGCAACCGCTCGTCGGGCGTTCCCTGGTAGCTGGCCACGAGCTCCCGGCGCGCCACGACACCGAGCGAAGCTCGGCCGCCCGAGAACGGGATCAGCCAGAACCACACGTCCGGCTGCTGCGGATGGACCACGATGAGAATCTTGTTGCGATCGAAGCGGTCGTCCGGGATGTGGTCCGCGACGTGCGTGAAGATCGCATGCCGGACGGGAAAATCGGACGGGCGCTCGAGCCCGAGCAGGCGCGGCAGCGTGCGGCCGAAGCCGCTCGCATCGAGCACGAAGGCGGCCTCGATCTCCGAGACCGACCCGTCCGCCGCGCGCGCGGTGACGCGAGCGCCGCTCGAGCCGCAGTCGACCGCGACGATCTCCGTCTCGAACCGGATCTCGACCCCCTGCCGCGCGGCCTCATCCGCCAGGATGGCGTCGAACTTCGCGCGCTCGACCTGATAGGTGGAAGTCCGTCTGCATCGCGGCTCGCCCGCGCAAGCCGCCTGCGCCGCCGCGGCGTCGGTCCGCGATGTCCCTGATCGGGCCGGCGCCCAGCTCTCGCTGAAATCGAAGTCGCCGTATTCCTCGCCGCGCGCGAAGGCGGCGCCGTTCTTGTATTGGAACCGGCCCGCTTCGACGGCAGGGAGCATGCCAGCCTCCTCGACGAAGTCGAGGCAGTGCACGAGCAGGCTCTCTCCGATCGAGAATCGCGGAAAGCGCTGCCGCTCGAGCACCAGCACGTCGCGTCCCCGGCGGCTGAGCAGCGCGGAGGCGATCGCTCCGGAGGGCCCTGCGCCGATGACGACGACTTCGCGGCGCTCGCGAGCCGCAGGCTTGCGCTCAGGCGTCATGCTCGATCTCCCGCCAGAAGGGATAGAAGTTGAACCACTGCAGCGGCTCGAGGCGCACGTAATGCGCGAGCCGGTCGGCGAAGCGCTGCGCCTCCCGCTCGAGCGCTGCATCGCGCTCCGCGCGGGACCAGGAGAGGCGCTCGGCGAACAGCTCGAAGTAGACGTGATTGATTCCGCCGCGGCGCAGGCAGACGAGCAGGTGCACCGGACATTCGAGCAGCGCGCCGAGCACATACGGCCCGACGGGCAGCGGCGCGGTCCCGCCGAGGAAGCGGACATCGACCGTCCGCCCGCCGTGCACGGGTACCCGGTCGCCGGTGATGACGACCCACTCGCCGCGGTCGATGCGGTCCTTGAGCGACAGCGCGACCTCCGGGCCGAGCTCGGTCACCTGGATCAGCTCGAGCGCCGAAGCGCCGGCCATCGCGAGCACCTGATTGAAGTAAGCGGCGTGCCGCGTATGCACGAGCACATTGAGGCGCACCCGTCGATTGAGGCTCGCGAGCGCGCGGCAGACCTCGATATTGCCGAGGTGCGACCCGATGACGAGGCGGCCGCGCCCGCTCGCCGCAGCCTCCCTGAGCGCCGCGTGATTGTCGAAAACCACGTGCCGGTAATCGAGCCGCCCCGACCAGGCATCGAGCTTGTCGAGGATCGCATAGGCGAACGAGACGAAATGCCGGTATATCCAGCGCGACGTCGGCGCCACCCCGCTCGCCGGAAATTCCCGCGCGACGCGCCGCAGGTAGTCGCGCGAGATCCCGCGCGCGCGACGGTCGAAGAGGAAGAAATACAGCGTCACCAAATGCACGAGCGGCGCCACGAGCCGGCGCGAGATGAGCCTCATGCCGACGACCATCAGCCGCATGGCGATGAGAGCGCCGCGCTCGCGCGTCGTGGCCCAGCTCGACTGGATGACTGCCCCGCCCGAGCTCATGCGAGCTTCCGCTTGAGGAGCCGGGGAAGGCGCCGGAGCATTCCGGCGAGGAGACGCAGCTGCAGGACGACCATGCGCGCATTGTCGCGCACCAGCCGGAAATGGGAGATGCCGTCCACCGGGTAGACCACGGGGGTGTCGAGCCATCGCAGGGGGATGCCCTGCCAATGGAGCCGGACCAGGACTTCCACGTCGAAATCCATCCGCTCGCCCAAGCGCTCGCCCGCGGCGAGCCGCAACACCGGCTCGAGCGGATAGACGCGGAAGCCGCATTGGGAGTCCGCGATGTCGAACGAGAGCGTTTCGAGCCAGACGAGCGCGTGCGTGAGGTAACGCCCGCAGCGCCGCACGGTCGGCATCGAAGCATCGAACAGGGGTCGGCCGCAGATCAGCGCTTCGGGATGCACGCGCGCCTCGGCGATAAAGCGCGGAATGTCGCCGAGCGCGTGCTGGCCGTCCGCGTCGATCTGCAGCGCATGCGTGAAACCCGCCGCGGCCGCCGCGCGGAATCCGGCGATCACCGCGGCGCCCTTGCCGCGGTTGGCGGCGAGCCGGATGAGGCGCGTGTCGGGGATCTCGGCGGCCAGTCGGTCGAGCTCGCGGGCGCACTCCGCGCTCGAGCCGTCATCCACCAGCAGGCACGGCAGGCCGCCCTGCCGCACGGCCGCGACCACGCGCCCAACCGTCCGCGCGTGATCGAAAACCGGGATGACCGCGCAGGGCAGGAACGCTCGACTCGTCACCGCAGCCGGGCCGCTACCGCTTCGAGAGGAGGCGCTCGACCACGCGCGTGAGATCGGAGACGGTGCGCACGGCCTTGAAGTCCTCGGCGCCGATCTTGCGGCCGGTCATCCGCTTGACCTGCTCGGCGATATCCACGGCGTCGATGCTGTCGATCTCGAGGTCGTCCGCGAGCCGGGCCTCGGGCGTGATGCGCGCGGGATCGAGACGGAAGAGCTCCATGAGCGCGGACCGGATCAGCGCGTCGGCCGCTTGCTGCGAGTCGGGTTTTGAATCGTCCATCGCCATCGCCATCGACTCGACTCATTTTTGCAGATCGCCGGCGCGGTCGAGCTCCGTAAAAGCCCGCAGCAGCTGCTCGTTGAATGCGCGCGCGGCGATCGGCCGGGGCGCGCCGCTCCGAAACGGCGCAGGATCGATGTCCGCGCCGACGCGCAGCAGGAAATGCGGCCGCCGGTCCGGAACTCGATGCCACGGCTCGCGCTTCGCGAGCGTGAGCGGATTGCACCGGACATGCACCGGCGTCACCACGGCCGCGGCCCGCAGGGCGATCGCGGCGGCTCCACGCTGAAACTGCGGCGTCTCCCCCGGCACTGTGCGCGTGCCCTCGGGAAACATTATGACACTTCCCCCCGCGCGAAGGACATCGGCGGCATCCTCGATCATCTGATCCGTCGGGCTGTTGCTCACGTATCCTGCGGCCGCCACGGAGCCGCGCGTGAACGGATTGCGCACGAGCGCCGCCTTGACGATGCAGACCGAGCCCGGAGCAAGGCCGAGCAGGAACACACCGTCGATGAGCGTCGGATGATTGGCGACGATGAGCTGGCCCGGCCGCCCGAGGCGTTCGGCGCCCTCGACATCATAGGTGAGCACGCCGAGCGCGCGCGTCATCCGGGCAAAGCCGCGCATCGAGCGTCCGATGAGCCGCCGCGCTCGGGCACGGCGGCGCTCTGCGCCGCCCGGCAGCAGCCGCAATGCGGGAAGCGCGACGAGCGACATCGCGAGAGCGCCCGCGCCGAACACCGCGAAGCAGAGCGCCGTCGCCGCAAGCCGCCACGCGCGACCGGCGCCTCGGGCCGCCGCAACGGCCGCCGGGCGGCCGCCGCTCGAGTCGCGGCTCGCCTCTGGGCTCCGCCCCTGCGGGGCCGCCACGCGCGATGCGTGGCGTTCAAATCGTTCCCGGCGATTTAGTGAGACCTTTTTCACACGCCAAGTATTGCATCGAGGGTCGATGTGCCGTAACGTTCGCGCGCGCCGCGGGCCCGGGACTTGCTTCTTTCCGGCGCGCAGCGGGTTTCGTTCAACCGTTCGCGAGCAGCGCGATCCGGTAGAGACACCGGCCCGGAAGCCGGTTCTGCTGTTGGCCGTGAGGTCATGAAGAGCACCGATGAAGAAGCGCAAAGCGTCGACTGACAGCGACCCTGGACCCCGTCTTCAACGAGTTTCCGACTATCTCGCGAAGTACTTCCCCGACTTCTTCGCCGAAGCGCGCTTCCAGGTCGGCGATGACGATTACTTCCTTTTCGCTCGCTTCGGACAGTATCTCGCGCGGGCGATCGAGCAGAACCGCGCTCCGACGAGCAAGATCAACCGCGGCTTCACCGTCCTCAACAAGATGGCGCGCGCCTCCGCGAAGAGCCCGCGCATCCGGCAGATGCTGGTTTCGGGGCCGCTCGAGTACATCGTCGATGCGCCGAAGGCCCGCCAGCTCGCGCGCAAGCGCCTCTCGCCCGTCGCGCAGGGATATCTCGAGAGCCTGTGCGAGTGACGCGGGCCGCGCGGCGCGGGTTGCCTTGGCGTCAGCCGGGTGGCCGCGCGTTGGCGTCGGCTGACTACCGCGCGTTGGCGTCGGCTGACTACCGCGCGTTGGCGTCGGCTGACTACCGCGCGTTGACGTCGGGGGGCGAGCGCACGTTGACGTCAACCAGCAGCCGCACGGCGACGAGGCTCCCGTGACCGACCGCGCGGGTGAGCTGCGCCGGTTCTGGTTCGGGAGCCTGCCGCTCAATGCGCCGCGGCTCGCGGAGCGCATGCAGTTCTGGTTCGGCGGCGAGGAGTCCGGGCCGGCGCGGCGGCAGAGGGATGAAATGCTGCGCGCTCGCTTCGAGCCGCTCGTCATCGAGGCGGCGGCGGGCCGGCTCGCCTGCTGGGCCGCGAGCCCGCGGCGCCGGCTCGCACTCATCCTCCTGCTCGATCAGCTGCCGAGGAATCTGTATCGCGGCACGCCGCGCGCCTTCGCGACGGATGGCGAGGCGCTCGCGCTCGCGCTGTCCGGCATTCAATCGGGCGCGGATGCCGCGCTCGATCCGGCGGAGCGGCTGTTCTTCTACATGCCGCTGCAGCACGCGGAGTCCGCGGAGGCGCAGGAGGAGTCGGTCGCCGCATATCGCCGGCTGCTCGCCGAGGCGCCGGACGCGCTGCGCCCGGGGTTCGCCGGCGCGCTTCAATACGCCGAGGCGCACCGTGACATCATCCACCGCTTCGGGCGCTTTCCTCATCGCAATCGGATACTCGGGCGGCCCTCCACACCCGAGGAAGAGGTTTACCTCACGAAGAATCCGGAGAGCTTCGGGCAGGCTTGAGCCCGCGGCGCGTCTCGGCGTGCTCCCCTCAGCTTCGTAGATGGCGCTCGAGCTCCCGCACCCGGCGCTCCAGCTGGCGGCGCGTTTCGATCAGCTCGACGGCGAGAGCAGCACCGCTCACATTGACGCCGAGATCGTGCATGAGGCGGCTCATCGTCCTGAGGCGCGGCAGCGCCGCAGCCGGCAGCTGCCACTCGTCCGGAGCCATGCCCCGTGGAGAGATGACGCCGAGGTCCGCCAGCTCGACGAGCGCATCGAGCGTGAGATCGCAGAGGCCGAGGAGCACCTCGACCTCGATCCAGTCGTCCTCGCCGAGCAGGTGAGCCTCAGCGAGCTCGATGCGTTCGACCATGCCGACTCCTCGTCTTCCGCCCTCGGCTGCCGTCATCGCGCCTCGAGCCCTTTGCGGGGATTGAACGCGAGATCCCGCCTCATCTGCTCGTACAACGCGCGGGCTGCCGGTGAGTTCGCGGGAGGCACCACGACCCTCAGCACGACATATTGATCTCCCGGCGGCTGACCGGGAAGCCCGCGGCCTCTCAATCGCAACCGCGTATCCGACTGCGAGCCCGCCGGGATGCGCAGGTCCACGGGCCCGCCGAGCGTCGGCGCTTCGACCGTCGCGCCGAGCGCGGCCTCCCAGGGCGCGACGGGCAGCGTGAGCGTCACGTCGCGGCCGTCGAGGTGGAACAGGCGATGCGGGCGGATGTGCACCTCTAGATAGAGATCGCCTGCGCGTCCGCCGTCGCTCGAGGGCTCTGCCTGTCCCGCGAGCCGAATCAGCTGCCCATCCGTCACGCCCGCCGGAATCGAGACACGCACGGTCCGCGTGGCGATCTCGACATGGCCGTCCGGCCGCACCTGCGGATGCCTGAGCTCCAGGGTACGCGTGCCGCCGCGGTAGGCCTCCTCCAGATCGATATCGATGCGCGAATGATGGTCGCGGCCGGCATGCGAGCGGGGTGCGCCTCCCGCGAACGGGCCGCCCGCCCCGCCGCCGAACAGCGACGAGAAGAAATCGCTGAACCCCTCGTTGCCCCCGTCGAATTCAAAGCGGAACGCGCGCCCCTGGCCGCCGGGCGCTCCCCGGGGCGCGCCGCGGAATTCGAAGCCGCTCGCCCAGTCGGGAGGCGGACGGAACTGCTGGCCCTGCTTCCACTGCGAGCCGAGCTGATCGTAGGCGGCGCGCTTCTCCGGGTCCTTCAGCACTTCATAGGCCTCCTGCACCTCCTTGAAGCGCTCCTCGGCGTTCGCCTCCTTGCTCACGTCCGGGTGGTACTTGCGCGCCAGGCGGCGGTACGCCTTCTTGACCTCGTCGGCGGTGGCGTTTCGCGGAATGCCCAGGGCCTGGTAGTAGTCTCGATATTCCATGACGGCTCGACGCGCGGGGCTTGGCCGGAACTAGCGATCATGGGGACGAGGCGCAGCGGTTTTCAAGAATCCCACGGCGTTGCCGATGACGCAGGGAAGGGCCCGCGCGGCCCGAGCTCGGCAGAACATAATCCATGAGGCGTTGGCTCGCATCCCTCCCGATCCGCCGCAAGCTCGCGCTGCTCGCGAGTCTTGCGAACATCATGGCGCTCATCGTCGCTTTCCTCATCCTCTCGATCGCCGGCATTCACACCTCGACGGTGCAGTTCATCCAGGGGCTGGAGACGGAGGCCGGGATCGTGGCGCGCACCGCCGCGCCGGCCGTCGCAGGCGGCGATGCGGCGGCCGCCGGACGCGAGCTCGAGCTGCTGGCGGCCGATTCTTCCATTGCCCGCGCCGAGATCCGCCGCCCGGATGGATCGCTGCTCGCGAGCCGCAGCTTCGGCCCGGCGCCCATCGCGCGCGACCATCCGGTGGAAGCCTCCGTGCAAATACCGGCAGTGGGCGGACTCGGCGCCCCGCCGGTGGGCAGACGGAGCGCCCAAGCCGAGCTGCGCCTCATGGCGCGGTCGACGAAGCTCGAGCCGGTGGGCACGTTCTTTCTCTGGGTCCAGCTCGGGGCAACGGCGGCGGCCGTCGGCCTGTCGCTGCTCGTCGTCTCCGGCGTCCAGCGCTTCGTCTCCGGCCCGCTGCTCGCGCTCGCGCGCATCGCGGAGGCGGTGTCGCGCCAGCACGACTTCAGCCTGCGCGCACGGACCGAGGGCAACGACGAGGTCGGCCGGCTGGTGGCCTCCTTCAATGAAATGCTGGGAGAGATCGAAGCCCGCGACCGGCAGCTTCAGACTCATCGCGCGGAGCTCGAGGAAACCGTGGCGAAGCGCACGGCGGAGCTCGCCGCGGCGCTCGAGGACGCGCGCGCGGCCGCGCGGGCCAAGGCCGAATTCCTGGCGAATATGAGCCACGAGATCCGCACGCCGATGAACGGCGTGATCGGCATGCTGAGCGTGATGGACGCTCAGCGGCTCGATCCCGTGCAGCGCGACATGCTCGAGACGGCGCGCAGCTCCGCCGAGAGCCTGCTCGCGCTGATCAACGACATCCTCGATTTCTCGGAGATGGACGCCGGCAAACTCACGCTCGAGCGCGTCGAGGTCGAGCTGCGCCCCCTCGCGCAGGAAGTCGCGACGCTCCTCGCGGCCGCCGCTCACGCGAAGGGCGTGGAAGTGGCGTGCCTGGTGCGCAGCGCCGTGCCGCCGATCGTGCTGAGCGATCCCATCCGGCTGCGGCAGATCATGATCAATCTCCTCGGCAACGCCGTGAAGTTCACGCCTCGCGGGGAGGTCCGCCTCGTGCTCGATGCCATCGAGCCGGCCGGCGATCAGCACCGCATCGAGATCACCGTGAGCGACACGGGCATCGGGATGGATGCGACCACCGTCGCAAAGCTGTTCCAGCCATTCACCCAAGCCGACACCTCGACGACGCGGCGCTTCGGCGGCACGGGCCTGGGGCTCGCAATCACGCGGCACATTGTGCAGGCGATGGGGGGCGAGATCCGAGTCGAGAGCCAGCCGGGACGGGGGAGCACTTTCGTCGTCACGCTGCCGATGAACGCAGCGCCGGTGCGCCCGATCGCAACGCCGAGCAGCGCGGCACGAATGACGAGCAGCGAGGCAGGGATGCAGAGCGTGCGCCTCCCCGCGCGCGTGCTGCTCGCGGAGGACAATCCCGTCAATCAAAAGGTCGCCCGCCAGCTGCTCAAGGCGTTCGGGGTCACGCCGCGAATCGCGGAGAACGGCGCCGACGCGGTGCGCCTCGTCGAGGAGGAGCCGTTCGATCTCGTCTTCATGGACTGCCAGATGCCGGTGATGGACGGCTACGAGGCGACCCGCCGGATCCGCGAGTGGGAGCGGCGGACCGGCCGCGCCCGACTGCCTGTCATCGCGATGACCGCCGCCGCGATGCCCGGCGATCGCGAGCGGTGCCTGGCCGCCGACATGGACGACTACGTGACGAAGCCCGTGAGCCGCCCCATCCTGCGCGACGTGCTCTCCCGCTACCTGCCGCGCGCCTCGGTCGAAATGGAGACACCCCGCGCGCTCGCATGATCCGGGGATAGACTTGCGCGATCCTGGAACGGTGCGCATGATCCTGCGGTGGTGCGCGCGATCCCGGGACGACCCGCACGATCCCGGTGACGGCGCGCATAGTCCCGGTGACGGCGCGCACGATGCCGGGGACGCGTCCGCACGATTCCGTGACGGGCATGGGGGTTGCTTGTCGCCGCTTTCCGCGAACGATCCCCTTGAAGTCCACCCGTTCGCGCGGAGGGCTTGATGTCAGCGGAGGGCAGCAACGCCGCCCAGCGCGCCGGAAGCCGCATCCCCCGAGAGGGCTGCAGCCACGCCCGGCGAGCGGGCGCCGCCGAAGAGGTCCAGCGCTACTACATCGTCGCGCCGGAGGTGCCGGTCCCCGAGCACACGTTGGTGCTCAAGGACGATGCGACGTTCGGCGTGTTCAATGACTTCGGCGACATCGACGCCGGAGCGCGCCACGAGGAAGGGCTCTATCACGAGGGCACGCGCTTTCTCTCGCAGCTCATCCTGAAGCTCGCGGGTGGCCGGCCGCACCTGCTCAGCTCCGCCGTGCGGCGCGACAACCTGCTCATGTCCGCCGACCTCACGAATCCAGACCTCTACCGCGACGGGCACGTCGTGCTGCCGAGAGGATCGCTGCACATCTATCGCTCGAAGCTCATCTGGAAGGGCACCTGCTACGAGCGCATCCACGTGCGCAACTTCACGCGCGAGCCGCTCGACATCTCGCTCGCGGTGGAGTTCGCGGCCGATTACGCGGACATCTTCGAGATACGCGGGCAGCATCGTCCGAAGCGCGGACGGCTGCTCGAGCCGCGCGCGGAGGAGGATCGCGTGGAGCTCGCGTATGAGGGGCTCGATGGCGTGGTGCGGCACACGTCGATCGCGAGCGCTCCGCGGCCGCGCGCCGTCACGTCTTCCGAGATGCGCTTCGATGTGCACCTCGACGGGCGCAGCGAGCAGGTATTCGCGATCAGTGTATCGTGCCGCGCGGAGGAGCCGGGCGCGCGCGCGAGAGCTCCGCGCACGGTGTCGTACGATGCTGCGCTCCTCGAAGCCGAGCGCGCGCGCGTCGACGGCTCGCGCTTCCAGTGCGCGCTCGACACCTCGAACGATCAGTTCAACGCCTGGGCGCAGCGCTCGGCGGCCGATCTCGACATGCTGCTCACGACGACGCCCGAAGGACTGTACCCGTATGCCGGGGTGCCGTGGTTCGACACGACGTTCGGGCGCGACGGCATCATCACCGCGCTCGAGACGCTGTGGCTGTCGCCGAACATCGCGCGCGGCGTGCTCGCTTTCCTCGCCGATACCCAGGCGACCGAGACGGCGCCCGAGCGGGACGCCGAGCCCGGCAAGATCCTGCACGAGGCCCGCCGCGGCGAAATGGCCGCGCTCGGCGAGATCCCGTTCGGCCGCTACTACGGCAGCGTCGATTCGACGCCGCTCTTCGTCATGCTCGCCGGCGCCTACTTCCGGCGCACCGCCGATACCGCCTTCATCGAATCGATCTGGCCGAACGTGCGCGCCGCGCTCGAATGGCTCGACTGCTATGGCGATCTCGATCACGATGGGTTCATCGAGTATCACCGCAGGTCGCCGAACGGGCTCGTGCAGCAGGGGTGGAAGGACTCGCATGATTCGGTGTTCCACGCGGACGGGCGGCTCGCCGAGGGCCCGATCGCGCTCTGCGAGGTGCAGGGCTACGCCTACGCGGCGCGGCTCGCGGGAGCCGAGCTCGCCTCTGTGCTCGGGGCATCCGAGATGGCCCGCACGCTCTCGGCCCAGGCGCGGGAGTTGAGAGAGCGCTTCCAGAAGCGCTTCTGGTGTCCGGAGATCGGCGTCTACGCGCTCGCGCTCGACGGCGAGAAGCGGCCTTGCCGCGTGCGCAGCTCGAACGCCGGCCAATGCCTCATGACGGGCATCGCTGCGGCCGAGCATGCCGCGGCGATCGTGAAGTCGCTCGGCGAGGAGGCGTTCTGCTCGGGATGGGGCGTGCGGACGATCGCCGACACGGAAGCGCGCTACAACCCGATGTCGTATCACAACGGCTCGGTCTGGCCGCACGACAATGCGTTGATCGCGGCGGGGCTCGCCGGCGAGCCGCGGAAGGCGCTGGCCGCGCGTATCCTCGAGGCGCTTTTCGACGCCTCGACCTATTTCGAATCGAGCCGCCTGCCGGAGTTATTCTGCGGCTTCCGCCGCCGGCCGGGAAAGGCGCCCACGCGCTATCCCGTCGCCTGCTCGCCGCAGGCCTGGGCCTCTGCGGCCATTTTCATGCTGCTCGAAGCCTGCCTCGGCGTCTCGATCGAAGCGGCGCAGTGCCAGATCACATTCCGCTATCCCTGCCTGCCGCCATGCATCGAGCGGCTGCGCGTCCGCGGCCTACAGGTCGGCTCGTGCCGCGCCGATCTCACCCTGCACCGCTACTCGGGGTCGGTGGGAATCAACGTCGAGAACCGCACCGGCAAGCTCGACATCGTCGTGCTCAACTGACGGCGCATCGCGTGTGACGCAGCGGCGCGCGCCAACTCGCCCCCGTGCGCTGCGATCTACCGCGCCGCGCGGCGTCGTGCGCCGGTGCCGCATAGTGCGCCACTGCACTGCGCCCGCCAGTTGCGAGCGCGCGTCCGAGTGAGTGCGCCCTGCCGGGGCACACCAAAAAAACGCCGCGAGCGGGGGAGCGCATCGCGGCGTCCTAGTAGAGCGAACACCGGGGAAGTTGTTCGCTTGAGACCTGTGACGAATCTCCGGCAGCGCGGCCTCGCGCCGAATTGCCCTGCCTCAGGCGTAGCAAGGCACGTGCCAAGCGCCCGCCTTCAGCGGAAACAAGCACTTGGGCGCTCTCTGTGACGGCCGTCGCGGTGACGCAAATTGTCAAGTCGCTGCCCGCCGAAGCGGTTTGTGTCAGGATTGCTCCTACCCGGTCCGGCCGTGAATCCGCGGCGGTGTCATGAGTGAATCCCCAAAGCGACGGCTGCTCGACTTCATGGGCGGCTCTCCCACGTTCGTCGCGGAGGGCTGCCGCATCACCGGCGATATCGAGACGGTCGGACCGCTCGTGATGTGCGGCATCGTCCGGGGGGACGGGCACGTGCGCGGCGCGCTCAGCCTCACCGCGAAGGCGGAGTGGGAAGGCGAGATCCGCGCCGAGCGCGGCGTCGTCGCCGGGAAGGTGACGGGCATCCTCACCGTGGAGGACAAGCTCGAAATCGGCGCGACAGCTGTCATCCGGGCGCGCGTCAGCGCACGCGCGATCGCCATCGCGAAGGGCGCCGTCATCGACGGCGAGCTCATCGTCACGAGCGGTCAACCGATCGTGAGTTTCGAGGAGAAGCGCAGTCCGGAGCGCGCGGCACAGGCGCCGGAAGGGTGATTGCGGCACCAAGCGCACCGCCCCGGACGGAGGCGCAGGCCGCCGCATCGAGCTCCGCCGCTGCGCGACGCTCGGCCCACGTCCAGCGCGCCGGATGATCCAGGAACCCGCAATGCCCGCCCCAGCGTGTCGCGACGACGCGCAGCGCAGGCGAAGGCGCGAGACGCGCGAGATCGCGAGCCGGGATGATGGGATCGTCGAGCGCCGTGATGATCGTGCAGGGAACGCTCAAAGCGGCGAGGCGCGGCCCGACGATCGCATAACCGTTCAGGTATTCCTCCAGGCCCGAGAAGAGGGTGTGGCGGCGCACGAGCTCCGCGGTGAGCGCGCGCAGCCCGCCGAGCCGCGCGAGCGGCGCGAAGTCATAGTCCTCGGGCCATGCTTCCTGTTTGAGACGCAGCGAGCGCGTCCACTTGCGGATGAAATAGCTGTGATAGGCACGGAACCCTTCCTCGAGCGCCGCGAGTGTCGCCGCGGGATCGAGCACAGGCGAGATGGCGACCACCTTCGCGATCTCGAGCCGGGCCGCTGCGGCTTCGGCCGCGACTCGGAGCATGAAATTCCCGCCGAGCGAGAAGCCCGCGAGCGCGAGCCGCGCGCCCGGATGGAGAGACTGGATGCGCTGCACAGCGCCGACCACCTCCGGGAGGCGGCAGGAGTGAAACAACTCCCGGTTGAGGTGGTGCGTGCCGCCGTGATCGCGCAAGTTGAGCCGCACCACATCGAAGCCGCGCTCGTGGAGCTGCGCCGCGAGCGAGAGGACGTAGAGCGAACTCGCGCTGCCCTCCCATCCGTGCAGCAGCACCGCGACGCGCGGCGCACGCCTGCGGGATTCCGACCCGACGCCGGCCCGCCCCGGCGTCGAGCGCTGCATGGAGCCCGGCGCCGAGCGCGGCATCGAGCGAGGTGCCGAATGAAAGGCCTGCAGCCGCACGCCGTCGCCGCAATCGATCAGCAGCGGCCGGCTCGCGGCGAGCAGCGGTTCGAGTCTCGCCGCCATCCAGCGACAGCGCGCCGGCAGGCTCGGCAGGATCGATTGGACGTGTCGATTGCGCAGCCAGCGCGGAGGGCGGAAGGTCTCGTCGATCGCGATCGATTGAGTCACGCCGCCAGAATATCGGGCCGGGCGCACGCGGGTCGAGTCTTGGAGCGCCTAACGATATGCCCCTTCCCAGGCTGCTCGAGCCGTCGCGTGCGTCCGTTCCTGGACGCGCTTCCGGCCCGCGCATCCGTGCGCGTGCGCTCGCCCTTGAATCGGGCGAGCCCCTGGGCGCTGCGGATCGCGCCGTCCTGACGCGAACGCCCTGTCCACGGGCATATCGTTAGGCGCTCTTAAGCCTCGTGCGCGAAGTAACGGCGCAGCGGCAGAGGGCGCCGGCTGCTTCAGCGCAGCCGGATCTCGATGCGATTGTTCGCGCCGGCCGCGCGGTTCCACTCGCCGGCTGTGAGCGAGTCCGAGATCGGCGGGTACGCGACCAGCGTCGCCTTCTCGTCTCCTGAAAGCACGCTCACGTCGATGGTGCCGCGCGAGGCGCTCCGCAGCTCCGCGGCAAGATCGGCGAACGCCACCGACACGCGCGGCGCACCGGAGTCGTCGCGCGGGATGGACGTGCCGATCAGATCGCACCGCGCGTAAGGCGTCTCGTCGGGAGCGAGCGAGAACCCGTCCGCGGAATCCCCCATGAGACAGAATCGGCCGGGGAAGACTTTCACGTCCACCGTGCCGCGAAAGCCCTGAGCCACGAGCCGGTCGAACAGCTGGCGCATCGAGTCGAGGCGGGGACCGCTGAAGGGATCCTCCCCGTACGGGACGATCTCGACCACGGGTCGCGCCGAGAGCGATCGGCGCAGCGCCGAGCCGACCGCAGTCTCAGATGCGAGGCGAGCCGATCCGGTTTGCGCCGGGTCGCCGGAGGCGGCATTGCCGCCTGCGGGCGCGTTACCCGCTGCGAGCGCGTTGGCCGCGGAGTCTCCGCCCCTGTGCGCCTCGCCGCTCGACGACGCGCCCGAAGCGGCCGCGTGCAGGCCGGAAGCGGTGAGCCCGCTCTCGGCCGCGCCACCGAGCGCCGCGCGCAGTGCCGCGAGCTCACCAGCCAGCACGCGCGTGCGCTCGGCCTGCTGAGCGGCGATGACGAGACTTGCCACGGCGATGATTCCCGCGAGCCCGGTCCCGATGCCCGCCCAAAGCGGGCGGCGGGCCGGCGGGCGGGCGGGAAGCTCGATCGTCGATTCCTGCGGCGCCGCGCGCAGGTCCGTCTTGAGCGCGTGCAAGTCCGTCCTCAAACGCTCCATCTGGTTGTCGAGCGCGGCGGCGAACGCCCGCCTCAGCTCGCCGACCTGCTCGCGCAGCGCGGTCTCGGTGAGGAGCGGCGTCCCGGCGAAGCTCGGATGCCGCGCATCGGCGGCCGTGTCGTCGATTTCCACGGCGCTGCGGACGATCGGGCGGAACGTCGTCTGCTCGCTGCTGCGCCGATCCGGCAGCAGATGCAGCTGATAGAGCACCTTGGAGACATCCGCCGGCTTGATCTGCTTCGGCAGGACGCCGACCGCGCCGAGCGCGCGCGCCTGCCCGAGGTACAGCTCGCCCTCCTGCGAGGTGTACATCATGATCGGGATGGTCGCCGTGCGGGGATTCGCCTTGATCACCTGCACCGCCTGGAACCCGTCCATGCCGGGCATCAAGTGATCCATGAAGATCACGTCGGGCCGGTGATGGGCGAGATACTCGATCGCCTGTTCCGCGCTCTCGACGCTCACCACGTCGAACGCGTATTTCTCGAGAATTTTCGCGAGGAAGGTCCGCGCGGACTTCGAATCGTCCACGACCAACGCGCGCTTCGCCGCCATCTCCGCTCCGCCCCCCGGCACCCTCCCTCGATGGCCGGAGTGTAGCGGAAGCATTTGCGAGGATTTGCGGAGACGGTCACGCCGCGCGCATCTACTCCCGGATCCCGCGCCCGCGATTCATCATCACGACGGCGACGATGAAGAACGCGGCGGCTGCGGCGAGCATGATGCCGAAAGCGCCCGCGACGTTCACGTCGGTCGTGCCGAAGAAGCCGTACCGGAACGCATTGACCATGTACAGAATGGGGTCCGCATACGACAGCGTCCGCGCCCACGGCGGAAGGATCTGCACCGAGTAGAAGACGCCGCCGAAGTAGGTGAGCGGCTGCAGGACGAACGTCGGCACCCAGTTCACCTGGTCGAAGTTCTTCGCGAGCAGCGCGTTGATGAAGCCGCCGAGCGAGAACACGGCCGAGGTGAGCACGACCGCGCCGCCGACGACGATCGCGTGCGTCACGGTGAGATGCGCGAAGAGCAGCGCGACGGCCGTGACCACGAGCCCCACCAGCAGCCCGCGCACCAGTCCCCCGGTGACGTATCCGCACACGATGAGCCAGTCGGGGAGCGGCGAGACCAGCATTTCCTCAACATGCTTGCCGAACTTCGCGCCGAAGAACGACGAGACGACGTTCGAATAGGAGTTCGTGATGACGGCCTGCATGATGAGGCCCGGGGCGATGAATTGCAGATAGGTATGGCCGCCCATCCGCCCGATGCGCCCGCCGATGAGGCTGCCGAAGATCACGAAGTAGAGCGTCGAGCTCACGGCGGAGGGGACGATCGTCTGCCCCCAAATCCGAATGATCCGTCCGTACTCGCGGATGACGATCGTTCGATAGCCGATCCAGCGTACGAGGCCGAGGCGGATCGGCGGCGCGAGCGGAGCCTCGGCGGCGGCTGCGGTCACGAGCGCCCTCCTGCCGCAATATCCGGGCTGCGCGATCGCTCCGGCGCCGGCTCCTGCCTGCGGCGGGCCGCGATATCGGCGATGAGCCCGGAAGTCGGTTGAGGCTCGGGGCGGCTCGCGCCGCCGCCCGCATCCCGGCCTTCGACGAGACGTATGAAGATCTCCTCGAGCCGGTTCACTTTGTTGCGCATGCTCAACACCTCGATGCCGAGCGCGGACAGCCGCAGGAAGATGTCGTTCAAGCTCTGTTCCTTCGAGACCTCCACTTCGAGCGTGTGGCTGTCCGCGAGCGTCACCGGATAGCCGTCGAGCCGCGGCGCCTCGGCGAGCGCATCGCGCAGATTGAGCACGAACACCTCGGAATGGAGCCTGCGCAGCAAGCTGCTCATCCGGTCGCGCTCGACGATGCGGCCGCCGTCGATGATGGCGATGTTGCGGCAGAGCGTTTCCGCCTCCTCGAGGTAGTGCGTCGTCAGGATGATCGTCGTGCCATCGGCATTGATGTGCCGCAGGAAATCCCACATCGAGCGGCGGATCTCGATGTCCACGCCCGCGGTCGGCTCATCAAGGATCAGAAGCCGCGGCTCGTGCATGAGGGCGCGCGCGATCATCAGCCGCCGCTTCATGCCGCCCGAGAGTCCCCGAGCCATCTTGTCCCGCTTGTCCCAGAGCGCGAGCTGCTTCAGGTACTTCTCGGCGCGGACACGGGCCGTGCGCCGCGGGATGCCATAGAAGCCCGCTTGGTTGATGACGATGGTCTCCGGCGTCTCGAACATGTTGAAGTTGATCTCCTGCGGGACGACGCCGATGCAGGATTTCGCCGCTTCGATCTCCTGGTCGATGTCGTGTCCGAAGACGGTGACTTTGCCGCCACTCTTGCGGACCAGCGAGGTGACGATACCGATCAACGTGGTCTTGCCGGCCCCATTCGGGCCGAGCAGCGCGAAGAAATCGCCCTCGTCCACGTCGAGATCGAGGCCCCTCAAGGCCTGGACGCCGTTGTTGTAGGTCTTGGTGAGGCCGTGAACGGAAAGCGCGTGCATCCCACCGAGGGTAACACAGGGCTCCGCGCGTGCCGCGGAGGCAGCCCGCTCGCCTCAGGAACGCTTCGGCTGAAGTCCCCCGCCGCTCAATCCACGACCCGGCGTAACGGCGGGGCCTCTAGCGGCGCCAGAATCGGCCGACACTCCCGCCGCGACCGCAGGCTTCCCTGGCGCTCCCGCCGCAGGCTTGTCCGGCGCCATCGCGGCAACCGGCCGTGTCGCCGGCGGCGTGCCTGGTCCTGCTGCAGGCCGCACCCCCGGTCCTGCCGGTGGCAACGCCGACCCTGTTGGTGGCACCCCGGGTCCTGTTGGTGGCATCCCGGGTCTTGCCGGCGCTCGCGGAACAACCGGCTTCGGATTCACGGTCGCGGTCCCTCGGGCGGAGGTGTCCGCCGCCTGCGCCTTCGGCTCACGGATCTCAGCCGGCTTGAAGACTTCGACGGCCAGCGAGAAGGTGCGCGCGTCGCCGGGCTGCAGCCCCCCGACACCGACGACCTGCCGGGCGATCTCCTCGCCCCGATCGTTGCGGATCGCGAGCACCACCGAGTACTCCCACGCGCCGCCGTTCGCGGGATGGCGGAGCGTGCCCTCGACGCGCAGCGGCACGGCCGCAGGCAGCACGCGCTGGCCCGCACCTGCTGCATCGAAACGCAGGTGGTGGTGACAGCTTGGGCAGACGGTCGCGCTGTCGAGGATCGTGGCCCTGCAGTGAGGACAGGTACGCGTCTTGCCGGCCGTCGTGAAGCGGCCCACGATCATGAGGCCGCAAGATCGACCTTGCCGCCTCCGAACGACTTCACGCCCTTATCGTCCCAGCCGAACTCGACCTGTCCGCGCATGCGCGAGCCGGCGGCGACCGTGAGCGACCCCGCCTTTACATCGCCGGCGACGAGGCCTGTTTCCAGCAGCTCGACGCGCGCAGCTGCTTCGATGTTGCCGTGGAGCTCGCCTCCGACCGTGACGGTGCTCGCCCGCACCTGGCCCGTGACCCGCGCGCCCGCTTCGATCGTCACATTGCCCTGCACGTGCACGTCGCCCTTGAACGAGCCGGCGATGCGGACGTGGCCCGCGCCTTCGATCTTGCCCTCGATTGTCAGGTCGGCCGCGATGACGGACTCCTTCGCCTCCACGCGCTCACGGGAGCGGCGCGGCGCTTCGGGCGCCATCGGCGTGATGGCCGCGACAGGCGTTTCTCTCGGAACGGGATCTTTCATCGGGGCCGGAGGCGGGCTTGCCGGTGCGGCGGGTTCTTTCCACAGCGCCATATCGTGTCCTCTCTGCAGTTACGGTGCGAAGCGCGGGCGATCGTTCATGCCGGCATAGCCGGGCTGCGAGACAGGCGCCGCGGAGCAGTGACCCCGCGGCGCTGAGGGGTCGCCCGCCGCCGAATGGTACTCCGGTCGGTCCGACTTCCGGACCGGGAGAAGTGCGGAGCGCTTCACATAATGGCAATGGCCGACATCCCGCCGGCACAATGGCCGACATCCCGCCGGCACAATGGCCGACATCCCGCCGGCGCTCATGCTTCCGCCCGAACATCGGCCGCTAGCAGCTGCAAACCTCGCATTCGAAGGCGTTCGAGGGCAGCCGGCTCGCCGCCCTTCGCGGCGCTCAGCAGATCGCGCCAGACCGGCACGCGGTCCGCCCACCGCGGCTTGAGCAGCCCCCGCTCTGCTTCTGCGAGCTGAACGATCTGCCGCAGCGTGCGCGCGGCCACGAGCTCCATGCATTGAGCGGACATGCCGAGGAACAGACGAGCCGCGGCCGGCTCGCTGCGCGCGAGATGCCAGGCATAGGTGAGCACGAGCCGCGTGACCGCGACGGTCCGAGGCACGGTGAAGAAAGGCGCCGGGAGCCAGCCCTGGTCCCGGACACCGTACTCGTACTGCCACGAGCGCCGGGACGCGCGCGCAAAGCCAACGTCGACGAGCAGGAACGGAGAGCGCGCCGCGCGGCGCCGGCCTCCCGTGTCGAGGCTGTACCAGAGCGCCTCGAGCTCCTTCAAGAGCGCCGGCCGCTGCGGCGCGCGCACCGCGGCCTGCTCGCAGAGCAGCTCGAGACATTGCTCGTTCACTTCCGCGAGCGCATCGAGCGCATCCGCCTGCAGCCACGGCTCGAGGCTCCAGAGCGGTTTCGCTCCCTCCGCCTGAGCGGTGGCCAGTGCGTCGTAGGACATCCCATTTCTCCGCATTCGCGCCGGTTTCCGGCTTGCACGAGAGGTGCGCTCCCGAGCGCTTCTTGATATTTTTATCACAAGTGTGGGCAGTCATTCTCGGGCAGTTCGCCCCCGAATTGCAGCGATGGACACGGGAGGGCCTCGATATGCGCATCTGCGACGACCGCTACAGCCGCGACCGGCTGCGGCTCGATCTCGCGTTGAGATTCATCCGCCACGAGGCGCGCACGCAGACCATCCGCGCCTGGACGGGCCTCACCGATGATCGCATCCGCAAGCTCTACCGCAGCTACTTCGATCAGTCCGCCGGGGCCGCGCTGCCCCGGCCCCGCGGCCGCTCGCCCGGGCGCGCCTCCTGCTTCCTGCGCAATCCGCGGCTCAAACAGGAGGCCGCGCTCCTCGCAAGCCTGTGTCTGCTGCTCGGCGCGCTGTCCGCGCGCCGCGTGCCGCGCCCCGGCGCATCTCCTGCCGATGCATCACTCCTCGGCCCGCCGTCCCCTGGCGCATCGCTCTCGGGCGCCGCGCCGCCGGGGGGACTCACGGCAGGGAGACCGATGCCAGCCGCACCTCCCGCGGCCTTACCTTCCCCGGGCTTACCTCTCGCGGGCGCGCCTTTCACAGGCGCATCGCTTCCCGGCCCCGCGCCAAGCGTGGCGCAGGGCATCGCGCTGTGCCTCACCTACGAGGCATACCGCGCGCTCGTGCCCGCGGCGCGCTTCACCTTCGAGCATCTGGTTTATCTCGCGACCGCCCTGCAGCGGGGCGAGGAGCTGCGTCTCGCGAGCTGCGCCGGATGCGGCGCGCTGCTCGTGGTAGAGCGCATGGCTCTGCACGAGGCGCGCTGCCCGCACTGCCTCGACCCGCAGGAGCGCGCGCCCGCGCTCCTGCGTCCGGCACGCGGGGCGCCGAGCCGATAGAATGCAGGGCGACTCGGTGCAAGCTGACCCCACGCGAGCCCGACGCCACGCGAGCTCACCTCATGGATCTCGAACGCGACGCCCCGAACTTCTTCTCCGGCCCCTACATCGATCGCCGGTCGGAGCTGCGCGAGGCGGTCTCCTGGGTCTCGGAGGCGCGCACGGACGCACGCACGCGCTACCTGCTCTCGCGCGGCACCGCCCAGCTCCTCGCCGAGGTCGACTCGCCCGGCAGCGGGCCGCGCATCGCCTTCCTGCCCGGCGATCACCCGCTCGTCGCGGCGGCGAACGAGAACGATCTCGTCCTGCTCGGCTGGTTCCGAGGTGATCGCTGCGTCCTGGTGCACGTCGCGGCGGATGCCGCGGCGGAGCCGCCGCCCGGCATGCGTTTCGAGGAGTTGCGGCCGCTCTCGGCGTGGCTCTCGCCGGACGAAGCGGGGCTGCTCGCGTATGCGCGCGCGCTCGCGATCTGGCGCCTGCGGAACCGCTTCTGCGGACTCTGCGGCTCGCGCACCCGCTCCGAGCGGGCCGGCCATCTCCTGCGCTGCACGAACACGGCCTGCGCCCACGAATTCTTCCCGCGCATCGACCCTGCGATCATCGTGCTCGTCTCGGACGGCGAGCGAGCGCTGCTCGGGCGTCAACCGACGTGGCCGCCGGGCCGTTATTCGACCATCGCGGGCTTCGTCGAGCCGGGCGAGAGCCTGGAGGATGCGGTGGCGCGCGAGGTGCGCGAGGAGACCGGCGTTGAAGTGATCCGCGTGGACTACCACTCCTCCCAACCCTGGCCGTTCCCCTCCTCGCTGATGCTGGGATTCCGCGCCGCGGCGGCCTCGGGCGCCGAGATCCGCGTGAGCGGCGAGCTCGAGGACGCCCGCTGGTTCACGCGCGAGGAGATCGCCTCCGGGTCAGCCATCCTGCCGCTGCCGCATGCGATCTCCTTCCGCCTGATCGCCTCGTGGTTCGACGAGCGCTCCACGGTGCCGCTCGCGCTGCTGCGCGCCTGATCCACCGTGTGCCTGCTTGTCGTTGCCTGGCGCTCGCATCCGCGCTATCCGCTGATCGCCGCGGCGAACCGCGATGAATTCCATGATCGGCCCGCGGCGCCGCTCGGGCGCTGGCCCGCCGCGCCGCACATCCTGGGCGGGCGCGATCTCGAGGCGGGCGGCACATGGCTCGCCCTCGATCGGTCGCGCCGCTTCGGCGTCGTGACGAACTACCGCGACCTGCAGCGTCCGGCCCCAGGCGCGCCCTCGCGCGGCGAGCTGATCCCGGCGTATCTCGGAGAGCCCCGCGGCGCCGGCGAGTTCCTCGAGGCGCTCGAGCCGCGTGCGAGCCGGTACGCCGGCTTCAACCTGCTGCTCTCGGACAATCAGAAGCTGTGGTATGCGTCGAATCGCTCGGGCCCGTTCACTCGTGCGCTGCCGCCCGGCATCTATGGACTGAGCAATCATCTGCTCGACACGCCGTGGCCGAAGCTGGAACGCGTGCGCCGGGCATTCGCCGCGTGGATCGCGGCTCTCGATGCGGACTCCGCGCCGAACGTCGAGGCGCTGCTCAACCCTCTCGAAGATCGCACCCCCGCAGGCGCCGATGAGCCGCTTCCGCAGACAGGCTTGCCGCCTGAATGGGAGCGCGCCCTGTCCTCGCCGTTCGTGCTCAATCCGCAGTACGGCACGCGCTGCTCGACCGTGGTCCTGCTCGCTGCCAGCGGCGAGCTGCTCGTCCGTGAGCGCCGCTTCGAACCGTCGGGCGCGGTGAGCGGGGAGACGGAGATCGCGCTCGCGCCCGACGAGTGGCGTTGAACCCGCGGCGGCATCGACGGTCTGACGGCAACGGCGGTCTTGAGGGGTGGCTCGCGATGACGGCTCCATGAGCGGCCATCCTGCCCGCCCGCACGGCGGTCTCTACGCTCTGCTCCTTGCGGTGTGCCTCCTGGCGCATTCGCCCGCCTTCGCGGGCATCGACATCGACACCCGCGGCGTCGAGGGCGAGCTCGCGACCAATGTCGCGGCTTATTTGAGCCTCACGCGCTACAAAGACCGCGACGTGGACGCTGCTCTGATGAACCGCCTGCACGATCGCATCGACCGCGAGGTGCGCGAGGCGCTGCAGCCCTTTGGCTACTACCAGCCGCGGGTGGCGAGCGTCGTAACCCCGCGCGCCAAGGGCAACTGGACCGTGGTCATTCAGATCGACCCCGGCCCGCCGGTGATCGTGCGGCGGGTCGATGTCCGAGTCACGGGGCCGGGGGCCGACGACCCGCGGTTCCGCCGCATCATCGAGCATCCGACGCTGCGCCCCGGGGAGCGGCTGCGCCATGCGGCCTACGAGGAGATGAAAAGCGACCTGCAGCGCGTCGCGGCGACGTACGGCTATCTCGACGCGCGCATGACCGTGAGCAAGCTCATCGTAGACCCGGCGAAGCGCACCGCGAGCGCGGTGCTCGAGATGGCGAGCGGCGTGCGCTACCGCTTCGGGCGGACGACCATCGAGCAGCATGTCATCGATGAATCGCTCGCACGCCGTTACCTTCGCTACAAGACCGGCGACCCCTACGATCAAACTGAACTGCTGCGCACCCAGTTCGCGCTCGACGACAGCCAGTACTTCTCGACCGTCGCCGTGCAGCCGGGCGAGCCCGATCGCGCCGATCACACCGTCCCGATCCTCATCACGGCGCAGCCGAACGCCAGGGACCGCTACTCCTTCAGCGCCGGCTACGGTACGGACACCGGGCCGCGCGGCACACTGCAATGGGACCGCACGCGCATCGGGAGGAGCGGCAACCGCTTCGGCGTGCAGCTCGAGGCTTCGAAACTCCTGCAGGTGCTGCAGGCGACCTATACCATCCCGATCTCCGACCCGGCGGTGGACCGATTCTCGATCGCCGCGACCGCGGATTACGGTATTCCGGGGGACCTCATCGACAAGGACTTCGCCGTGGGGCCGAGTCTCACGCGCGTGGTGGGAAACTGGCAGTACGTGTTCTCCGTGATGCCGACGCACGCGATCACCTACGATGGCATGACCACCCGCACCCAGGACGTGCTCGTCTCGAGCGCCACGGTCGGATCGGTGCCGAGCGGCTATCTCGGGCAGGCCCTTTTCGAGCAGGGATTCACGGCGCAGCTGCGACTCGGCAACAACATCACCGGCGTGGGCGGTGAGTTCGTGCAGCTGCACTTGAGGGCCCAGCACGCCTTCGATGTCTCGGACGGCTGGCACCTGCTGCTGCGCGGCGAGGCGGGCGCGACGCTCATCTCGCGGCTCGAGGAGCTGCCCGGCACCTTCCGCTTCTTTGCGGGCGGCGAGGGCAGCGTGCGCGGCTTCCTGTTCGACGATCTCTCGCCCGCGATCGAGAAGGTCGTTCCCGGGACGAACCCGCCCGAGCCCGTGCTCGCCTCGCAATCGGCCGCCTGCACTCAAGTCTCGACACCGCCGCTCACCTGCTACATCTGGCTCAAGGAGGGCGGCCGCGACGTGCTCACCGGCAGCCTCGAGGTCGTGCGGGACATCGGGCGCAGCTTCGGCGTCGCGGTGTTCAGCGACTTCGGCAATGCCTTCGACACCTTCGGCCGCTCGCCAAATCCCCTCTATCCGCACTTCATCGAGTACTCGGCCGGCGCCGGATTCCGCTGGCGGCTGCCGGTCGTGACGCTCGGATTCGATGTCGCGCAGCCGCTGTCGCGGCCGGGCGCGGGTCCGCGGTTCGACATCTTCTTTGGACCGAAGCTCTGATGCGGCGCGCGCTCCTCATCGCACTCGCAGCCGTTGCAGCGCTCCTCGCCGCGGCGCCGCCGGCTGCCTTCTACTACGCAGCGTTCACGCCGCGCGGGTTGCAGCTCGTGATGCGTTTCGTGCCGCGGCGCATCGACCGGGTACAGATCGACTTCCAGGGCGTGCGCGGCACGGTGGCGCGCGGCATCACCATCGATCGAGTCAATGTCGACGCTCCGCGCGTGCATCTCGAATTCACGCAGATCTCGGGACGCCTCGCCTTGCGCGCCCTGCTGCTGCAAACGTTGCACGTGCCGCGGCTCACGATTGGACGCGCGCTCATCGAAGTAGGGCAGGCTCCGCCGCTGCACGGCCCGCATGAGCCGCCGTCGCGCTGGCACTTCCTGCCTCATTGGCTCTCGATCCGCGCAGACGACGTTCGACTCGCCTCCGGCACGCTCATCGTGCCCGACGGGCAGCGCTTCGATGCCACGCGGCTCTCCGCCGCGGGGCTCGTGCGGCCGAACACGGTGCGGATCGATCACTTCGAGATGACGTGGAATGCCCTCGAGGCAACGGCGCACGGCCTGCTGCGCGCGGCCAATCCGCTGCGGCTCGACGCGGCAGCGCACGCCACGATCCGTCCCCGGCGGCAGCCCGCGTGGGTCATCGATGCGAAGGGCCGGGGCGATCTTGACGATCTCATCGTCGCCGCGCAGTTCCGCGCGCCGCTCCGCGCCGAGCTCACGGGACATGCGCTCGACCTCACCCGCCGCTGGCGCTGGCAGGGCGCCGCGCGCATCGAGGACTTCGATCTCACCGCATGGGGCGGCAGCGGGGTGCTGGGTCCCGTGAGCGGACGGCTGGCCGTGACTGCGGACGGATCGGGCTTCACGGCGCGCGGACCGCTCACGGCGCCGGGTTTGAAAGCGGGCGCGATCGAGGCAAGCTTCGCCGGCGCTTATTCCGATCGGGTGATCACCGTGCGCCGGCTCGATCTCGCGCAGGGCTCCGGCGCCGAGGTGAGCGCGCAGGGCGAGATCGGCATCGTCCCGCACGGGCCGCGACTCGACTTGCAGGGAGAGTGGAAACACTTTCGCTGGCCGCTCGCCGGCAGGACTCCCGTCGTGACGAGCGAGTCCGGCCGCTACGCGCTTCACGGCGCACGACCCTATGCGCTCCAGGGCTCCGGAGAACTGCGCATCCGAGGCGTCGAACCCATCGGGTTCGACCTCCTCGACGGCTCGCTCGCTGACGATGCGCTGCGCGTGCGCAAGGCGCAGCTCGTAGCGCTCGGAGGCCGCGCGCAAGGGGCGGGAGAGATCGTCTGGTCGCCGCACACCACTTGGTCCGCCTCCGGCACGGCGAGCGACTTGAATCCGGCGAGCTTGAGGGGCGAGCTGCCCGGCCGGCTGACATTCGATTTCGACGCGGCAGGCTCGCGATTGGGGAAAGGCGCCGACTTCTCGCTCGCGATCCAGCATTTGACGGGCGAGCTGCGCCATCTGCACGCTCGCGCCGACGGGAAGATCTCGCGGCGCGGCGCGGTCTGGCAGCTCCAAGGCGTGCGGGCGCAGCTCGGACGCACCGCGCTCTCGCTCGATGGCACGGTCGACGATCGCGTGGACCTCGATTTCCGGCTCGCGGCCGACGACCTCGCGCTGCTCGATCCCGGCATCACGGGCAGGCTCGACGCGCACGGCATGCTGCGCGGGCCGCGCAAGAGCCCCGCGATCGAAGTCTCCGCCCAGGGCTCGGGGCTGCGGTATCGCGGCTTCTCGATTGGAAGCCTCGATGCGAGCATCGACCTCGATCCGCGGCGCGGCAGCTCGTTGGCTCACCTTCGGGCTCGCGGCCTCGCGCTCGGCCCGCGCCGCCTGGGTAATCTGACGCTCGCGCTCGACGGCCCTGCCGGCTCGCAGCACGCCGCGCTCTCCGTGGCAGGCGCGGGCTACCGCGCGGACGCGCTGGCCGCCGGAGCCCTGGTGAACGGCGCCTGGCGGGGCGAGCTCGTAGAGCTCGCAGTGACCGGCGCCGATACCCGCCTCGCGCTCGATGCACCCGCGGCGCTCAGCGCCTCGGCGGAAGGCTTCCACCTCGATCGATTCTGCCTGTCCGGTAAGCCCGCGCGCGTCTGCGCAGACGGCGATTGGACGCCTCACGAGTGGAGCATCTTCGCGCTCGCGAGCGGCCTGCCGCTGCAGCTGCTCACCGCGGGCCTCACCTCGCGCGCGCAGTATCACGGCCTCATCGGACTCACGGCGCAGCTCGCCGCGACGGATCACGGGCCGGTGCACGGCCGGCTCGGCGTGACGCTCGCCGGCCTCGAGATGGTGAGCCGGACGGGCGGGCGCACGGAGACGACGCCGCTCGGCGCCGGCTCGCTCACTTTGGTTGCTGCGCCTGACCGCATCGACGGCGTGCTCGAGCTGGGCGGCGGCGCGGCGGGATCTGTGAAGGGCGCATGGGTCATCCGCCGCACGACGGCGGACTGGCGCGCCATGCCGCTCGAAGGCTCGCTCGAGGCCCGCGCCCCGCTCAACGAGTGGGCGCCGCTTTACATGAGCAACGTCGATCGCGTGGCCGGCAGCGCAAGCGCGAAGCTCGCGGTGAGCGGCACGCTCGGCACGCCGCTCGTGAACGGCGCGCTCTCCGTGCAGGGCGGCGAGCTCGATCTCTATCAATACAACCTCGAGCTGCGCGACGCCGCGCTCGAAGCGCACCTGCGCGACACCGGCATCGACTTCGACGGCACGGCCCGCGCCGGCGCGGGCACGGCAGCGGCGCACGGACATGTCGAGTGGCGCGGCGGCGCGATGTTCGGCCGCTTCGCTCTCGCCGGCACGAACCTGCGCGTCGTCGACATCCCCGAGGCTCAAATCGACGCATCGCCCGATCTCGAGTTCGCGCTCGACGGAGGCGCGCTCGCGATCACGGGAACCGTGAAGATCCCTGACGCGCGCATCGCCCCGGCCGGCCTGACGAACGCCGTGACCGTCTCGTCCGACCAGGTGATCGTCGGTGAGCCGAGCGATGGGGCGGGCGGGCATTTGAAAGTGTCCACGCGGATCAGGATCGATCTCGGCGACCGCGTGCGGATCGACACTCAGGGCCTCACGGGCCGGATTACGGGCAGCGTGGTCGTCACGAGCGGCGGAGAGTCGATCACCCGCGCCTCCGGGGAGCTGCGCATCGCCGACGGCGAGTACGCGGCCTACGGGCGCCGGCTCGACATCGATCGCGGCCGGCTCATCTACACCGGAAGCCCGATCGACAACCCCGGCATCGACATCCGCGCCGTCAAGCGCTTCCACGATCCGAACGTCGGCGCGACCGTAGCCGGAATCAACGTGCGCGGCACGCTGCGCCAGCCGCAGATGACCTTCTTCTCCGAGCCGCCGCTCGCGCAGCAGCAGATCATGTCGCTCGTGTTCGCGGGAGGAACGCTGTTCGGCGGGCCGCAGCTCGGCGCTTCCGCCGCCGCAAACACCTCGCGCAGCGAGAACGCGCAGCTCATCGGCCAGAGCGCCGCCGTGCTCGGCTCCCAAATCGGCCTGCCCGTCGGCATCGAGCCGACCTACAACAACGACACGGCCGTGATGCTCGGCAAATATCTATCCCCGCGGCTCTACGTGAGCTATGGCATCACGCTCCTGCAATCGCTCAACATCGTGAAGCTGCGCTACACGCTGGGCGATCACTGGGCGCTCAGCACCGAGCTCGGGCAGCTAGGCGGCGCGGACATCGTTTATACGTTCCAGAAGTAGCGGGTGGCCGGCGCGGCTACCCTCTCTCCTTCGTTTCCGCGATCCGCGCCTTGATCAGCTTGCGCAGGAACGGCGGCCCGACATGGGCGATGTGCGCCGCATCGGCGAGTATCTCGAGATCGAGCGGCTGCGGCGGCTCGTGTTCAGGTCCGGAGCGTCTCGGTTCGATCCGCGGATGACCATCCGTGACGATCGAGCTCCGGCCGCTCGCCGCGGAATGCGAGCCGACCCTCACCCACGAAGGCGTTGCGCCGGTTTACGTCGAAGGCACTCCAATGGTTGGAGCCACATTCTCGCCAGCCTCCTGCCCGCCTACGACGGGGTCCAGGCGGCCGAGTGGCGGTAGCCGGACCCTCCCAACACTCCCGCCGCCGGCGGCGCCTCGCCGCTCAGGGCGTCGGGGCGATGCGCAGCAGCGCGCCGTCTTCCTCGTCCGTCACGACGTACAGCAGGCCGTCGGGTCCTTGCCGCACATCCCGCATCCGCTGATGCAGCTCAGTGAACAACGTTTCGCGCCGCAGCTCTCCCATGTCGGCGCCGAGCACGACCCGCTCGAGGCCTCCCGTGCGCGGGATCTCGCCGCGGCGAGCGCTCGCGACGAACAGGTTGCCCTTCCAGGCCGGAAAGCGGTCGCCGGTGTAGACCACGAGGTTGCCGGGTGCGATGGACGGCAGCCACACGATGAGCGGCGCCTCGATTCCGTCGGCGAGCGGTGAGTCGGAGATGCGCGAGCCGTCATAGTTGCGGCCGAAGCTCACCTTCGGCCAGCCGTAGTTGCGTCCCGGGAGGATCACGTTGATCTTGTCGCCGCCGTTCGGGCCCTCCTCGGTGTCGAGCACCGCTCCGTTCAGCGGATCGACCGTAAGACCCAGCTGGTCGCGATGGCCGAGCGAGAAGATCTCGGGGCGAGCGCCGCTGCGGCGGAGAAACGGGTTGTCCCGGGGAACCGCACCATCGTCCCGCAGCCGCAGCACCTTGCCGTAGACGCTGTCGAGACGCTGCGCCTGATCGCTGAACGGCGCGCCCGTCGTGAGATACACCATGCCCTGGCCGTCGAAGGCGATGCGCGAGCCGCCGCTGTATCCCGACTCGCGGGCACTGAACAGGGTCTCGACGTGCGCCAGCGCGTGGCCCGACAGGGTTGCGCACTGGAGCGTCACGATGCCGAGCCGCGAGGCGGGCCGCTTGCCTTCGGGCGGCGCCATCCGTCCCGGCTCATTGAACGTGAAACAGACCCGATGGTTCTGCGCGAAATCAGGGTGCAGCGCCACATCCTGCAGGCCGCCTCCCCGATAGGGCGGCGTGAGCGCCGGAATGCCGGCAATGGGCTTCGGGTCCAGAGCGGCGGGCTTGCCCTCGACGCCCGTCGCGTCGTGAACGAGGCGCAAGGACTGGCCGCGCTCGGAGACCAGCGCATCGCCATTGGGAAGCAGCGCGACCGCGAAGGGATGCTTCAATCCCCTGACCACCACGACCACGCGGACCTTGTGCTGCTCGGCAGTATCGAAGGTGTAGGCGCTCTCCGTCAGAGAGACTGGCGCGATCCCGAGGTCGGGCTGCTGAGCGCGCGTCGTGCCGCCGTAGACCAGGAATGTGGCTGCGAGGAGAGTCGTGATCGAGACCGTCGTTCGTGCGCACGACATCGGCATCCCCCGTTCGCTCGATTCGAGGAAGCGATGCTAGCGCACTCACGGGGTTGCGGCTCGGGATGCCGTGCCGCGCCCGGGCGCCGTGCCGGTCGCCCGCTGCGCCTTGAAGCGCAGATTCCCGCAAAGCGCAGATACCCGCTGGTGCCCGCTTGACTCCTTCTGCATTAATATGCAAGATACTCTTAATTTTATGCACATGCTCATCCGTCCATGCTGAGCGACCACCAGCAGCTCGAGCGACGCGGCGCGATTGCGAAGATCCTGCGCCGCGGAGTCGTGCGCCGGCAGAGCGAGCTCGTGCATCTGCTGAAGCGAGACGGCTATGACGTCACTCAATCGTCGGTGAGCCGCGACTTGAGGGATCTCGGCGTGCTCAAGGCGGGCGGACGCTACATCATGCCGCCCGACGAGATCACCCGCGCGAATGGCGACTTCGGCATGCTCGCCGGCTTCGTCCGCGGCGTGCGGACGGCGGGTCCGTGCCTGACGGTCGTGCGCACGACCATCGGCGCAGCGCAGAGCGTCGCGGTCGCGATCGACAAGGCCGAGTGGCCGGAGGTGGTCGGCACGATCTCGGGCGATGACACCATCTTCATCGCCACCGAGCGTGAGAGCGCGCAGTCGAAGCTCCTCGCGCGGCTGCGCGAGGCCTTCCGGCTGTGAAGCCCATGTGCCGCCTGTGAGGCCCCTTCCGCCCGTGAGGCCCGTTCAGCCCATGAAGCCCCTGCCGCCTGTGAAGTCCGCTCCGCCTGTGAAGTCCCCGTAGCCTTCCGCTTCGAAAGAGTCTCCATGAACCCTGCTCCCTCCGCCGGCAAGCCGATCGTCCTCGCCTACTCCGGCGGCCTCGATACCTCGTTCCTCGTGCCGTGGCTGGCGGAGCATCACGGCCGGCCGGTCATCACCGTGACGGTCGACACGGGCGGGATCGATGCCGCCGCGGCGCGCACGCTGCGCGAGCGGGCGCTCGAGCTCGGTGCCGTCGAGCACCACCTGGTCGATGCGCGCGCCGACTACTTCGAGCAGGTGCTGCGTTTCCTCATCATGGGTAACGTGCGCCGCGGCCAGCTCTATCCGCTCTGCGTCGGCGCGGAGCGCGTCATGCAGGCGCAGACTCTTGCGCACATGGCGCGCCGGCTCGGCACGGACACGATCGCGCACGGCTGCACGGCCGCCGGCAACGATCAGGTCCGCTTCGAGGTGGCGCTGCGCACGCTCGCGCCCGACTTGCAGGTGCTCGCGCCCGTGCGCGACCGCGCCTTCAAGCGGCAGGACGAGCTCGAATACCTGCGCAAGCGCGGTCTGCCGGTTCCGCCCTTCGGCGCGGCATATTCCGTCAATCGAGGCCTGTGGGGCGTCACGATCGGCGGCAAGGAGACGCTTACCTCCCACGCCAGCATCCCGGAGGAGGCCTGGGTGCTCACGCGCGAGGCGTTCAGCCGGCCGCGTGAGCCCGAGCGGCACACGATCTCGTTCACCCGCGGCCGCCCCTCCGGACTCGACGGGCGCTCGCTCGAGCCCGTCGCGCTCATCGAAGCGCTCGAGACGATCGCCGCGCCGTTCGGCATCGGCCGGGGCATCCATCTCGGCGATACGATCATCGGCACCAAGGGCCGGGTCGCGTTCGAGGCGCCGGCCGCTGAGCTGCTGCTCACCGCGCACCGCGAGCTCGAGAAGCTGACGCTCACCGGGCGCCAGCAGCGCATCAAGGAACTCGTCGCTCAGCCCTACGGCGACCTCGTGCATGAGGGACAGTTGCTCGATCCAGTGTGCCGCGACATCGAGGCGCTTCTCCTCTCCTCCCAGCAGCGCGTGACCGGCGATGTGCACGTGCTGTTGAGGCCGGGCAGCGCCTTCATCGAGGGCGTCGAGTCGCTGCACTCGTTGATGGGGGCGTCGAAGGGGGTTTACGGCGAAGCCGCCGGCGAGTGGACCGCGCAGGATGCGCTCGGCTTCTCGAAAATCGCCGCGCTGCCCGGAATCTTTCACCGCCGGGCTGGCGCGGCCGGTGGCCCTGAGCAGCCGGCGGGCGCGAGCGGCGGCACCGCGCAGCCTGCGAGCGGCGGCTCTCGAGTTCCGGGCCCGCACGCAGCGCCAGGGGCGGCGTCGCAGGACCTGGGCCGATCATGAGAACCCTCGTCGTCGACAAAATCGCCTCCGTGACGCAGGCCTGCGGCCTGTCGCACGAGGTGCGCATCTCCCCGGACATCCCCGCCGAGGAAGGCGTGGTCGTCGTGGTCGAAGTGCTCACGAACAAATCCACCTACAACACGCTCGAGCTCACGAGCGGCCGCATGGCGAAGGTCGTCAAGGGCGACATCGTCGTCGGCGCGCTGGGCCATCGCAAGGCGCTGTTCGGCTATTCCGGCCACGTGCCGCCGCAGCTGCGCGCCGGCGATGTCATTCAAATGCTCAACATCGGCGGCGTTCTCGGCGTGTGCGACTCGGCAAACCCCGACAAGGGCAAGCCGTTCGACTGCCGCGTGCTCGGCGTCGTGCTCAACTTCCCCTATCTCGGCGAGCGCATCGGCGTGCCGGCGCGGGTGGGCTATCGCCCGCTAGCAGCGGATGCCCGGCTCGATACGCGCGGCACTCCCGTCGTTGCGCTCGCGGGCACGTGCATGGAGGCGGGCAAGACGGCCGCGGCGTGCGCGATCGTGAGCCGCATGCGCCATCGCGGGCTCGTCGTCGATGTCTTCAAGGCGACGGGCGTCTCCCTGCGGCGGGACATTCTCGCGATGGAGGATGCTGGCGCGCGGCAGTCGATGATTTTCACCGATCTCGGCGTCGTGACGACGACGGGCGCGAACGGGCCGGCGCTCACGCGCACCATGCTCTCCGAGCTCGCGGAGTCGAAGCCCGACGTGATCGTCTTCGAGCTCGGCGACGGCATTCTCGGGACCTACGGCGTCGATGCCATTCTCGACTGCGCCGACATCCGCGCCGCCATCACCGGCGTCGTGCTTTCCGCCAATGATCCCGTCGCCGCATGGGGCGGCGTCACGCTGCTGCGCGACCGGTTCCGAGTCGAGCCGTGCGTCGTCACCGGTCCTGCGACCGACAATCGCGTGGGCGTCGACATCATCGAGAAGCAGCTCGGAGTGCGCGCATTCAATGCACTCACCGACGGGGCGGCGCTCGGCGACCACGTCATCGAGGCGGTCGGCCTGCTGCCGAAGTGCGCGGCGGCATGAGCGAGCGCATTCCCACGGTCGTCCTCGGCGGCAGCGGCTACGTGGCCGGCGAGCTGCTGCGCCTGCTCGCCGCACACCCCGTCTTCGAGGTAGCAGGCGTCTTGTCGGACAGCAAGCCCGGCGAGGCGATCGCGACCGCGTTCCCTCACCTCGCGTGCGTGTATCCCGGCATGCGATTCCAGTCGCGGCCCGAGATCGAGGCGGTGCTTGCCGGGTCGCGGCGCTCTGCGATCCTCTCGGCCGCACCGCACGGCGTCGCCGCGCCGCTGATCGACGGGCTGCTCACCGCGGCTGAGCGCGCCGGGGGACGGCCGCGCGTAGTCGACATTTCGGCGGACTTCCGCTACCGCTCCGCCGAAGACTACAAGGCTGTCTACAGGCATGAGCACGGCGCGCCGCGCCGGCTCGCCGAGTTCACCTGCGCGCTGCCAGAGCAACTCGCCGAGCTCGGAACCCCGCATGTCGCCCATCCAGGCTGCTTCGCGAGTGCGATCCTGCTCGCGAGCGTGCCGCTGCTCGCGTTAGGCATCGCGGCCCCTGCGCTCTACGTGTCCGGCATCACCGGCAGCACCGGCTCCGGACGCAAGCCCGTCGAGGGCACGCACCATCCGCTGCGCCACGGCGATGTGTACGCCTACAATGCCCTCGCGCATCGCCATGCGCCCGAAGTCGCCGCCTGCGCACGCGCCGCGTCGGGCGTGGAAGCCGAATTCAGCTTCGTGCCTTCCTCCGGCCCGTTCGCCCGCGGCATTCACGTGACCGTGCAGGCGCCGCTCGCGCGGCCGATGGATGCGGCGGATGTGGTTGCGGCCCTGCGCGAGTACTATGCGCGCGCGCCGTTCGTGCGCGTAGGCTCGGAGCCGCCCCACGTCAAGCACGTCGCCGCGAGCAACTACGCGCATCTGTCGGCCGCGGCGAACGGCCGCACCGTCGCGGTGCTCTGCGCGCTCGACAATCTGACGAAGGGCGCGGCGGGCGGCGCGATTCAATGGCTGAATCGGATGTTTCAGCTGCCCGAGACGACCGGCCTCACGATGCCGGCGCCAGGCTGGACCTGATGCGCCGCCAATCCATCGAGGTGAGCCAATGACCTCCTCCGCCGCGGCCGCGATGCCGCCCCCGCCTCTCCGGGATCCGCTCGCGCGTGTGTTCGCGCAGTACCCCCTCGAAGTCGTTTCCGCCGAGGGCGTGTGGCTGCGCGGCAGCAAGGGCGAGCGCGTGCTCGACCTGTATGGCGGCCACGCCGTCGCGGCGCTGGGCTACGGACATCCGGGCTTCACACGCGCGCTCGCGGAGCAGGCGCGCGCCTGCCAGTTCCAGACGAACGCAGTCGCCATGCAGATCCGCTCGCGCGCGGCCGCCCGGCTCGTCGCGTTCGCAGGGCTCGGTCTCGACACCGTCTTTCTCGTCTCGACAGGCGCGGAAGCGAATGAAAACGCGCTCAAGATGGCCTTTCGCCTCACGCGCCGCACGCACGTCGCGGCGATCGAGCACGGCTTCCACGGCCGCACGGCGGCGGCCGGTGCGGTCACCTGGGGCGCGGCGCAGAAGTGGTACGGTTTCCCGCGCGCGCCGTTCGAGGTGAGCTTCATTCCGCGGCGCGATGCCGCGGCGATCGCGCAGCACGTGACGGAGCAAACGGCGGCAGTCATCGTCGAGCCGGTTCAGGGTCTCGGCGGCGCGTTCGATCTGGGGCAACCGTTCCTTGAAGAGCTGCGGCGCCGCTGTGATGAGGTCGGCGCGCTGCTGATCTTCGACGAGGTGCAGTGCGGCATGGGCCGCACGGGTCATCCGTTCGCCGCGAGCCTCTACGGCGTGACGCCCGACATGATCACGACGGCGAAGGCGCTCGGCAACGGCTTTCCGTGCGCGGCGCTCCTCATGTCGCCGAAGGTCGCCGCGGGAATCGAGCTCGACCTCCTCGGCACGACGTTCGGCGGCGGCCCCCTCGCCTGCGCAGCCATCGAGGCGGTGATAGACGCCATCGAATCTGAGAATCTGCTCGCGCGCGTCCGGCGCGTGTCCGCGTACCTCCGCGAGACGTGCCTCACCGGCCCGGTGAGAGGCTTTCAGGGCGCGGGCTTTCTGCTGGGACTTCTCACCACGCGGCCCGCGAAGGCCGTGCAGGCCGAGCTGCTGGCGCGCGGCATTCTCACCGGCACGAGCGCCGATCCGCACGTGCTGCGCATCCTCGCGCCTTTTGTTCTCGAGGAGCCGCACGTCGATCTGCTGCGCGATGCGCTCGCGGGCCTGCCCGCATGATGGCCCGCCTGCCCACAGCTCAGCCGGCGCCCGTAACCATGCTTTCTCAGCCGGCGTCCGCGGCCCTGCATTCTCAGTTCGCGCCCGCAACTTCGCTTTCGCCGGGCGCTGTGCCGCCATGAGCCTCAAACGCTTCGTCGATCTGGCCGACTTCGAGCGCGAGGAAATCCTCGCGCTGCTCGACCTCGCGCGGCGGCTCGAGCAGCGTCCGGAACCGCATGCGCTCGCCGGCAAGGTGCTGGGCCTCCTGTTCTTCAATCCCTCGCTGCGCACACTTGCCTCCTTCCAGGCCGGCATGGCGCGCCTCGGGGGATCCTCGTTCGTCATCACGCCCGGCCAGGGCACGTATCAAATGGAGACGCGGCTCGGCGCCGTGATGAGCGGCGCGGCCGCGGAGCACGTGCGCGAGGGCATTCCGGTCCTCGCGTCCTACTGCGACGCGGTGGGCATCCGCGCGTTCGGCGAGGGCAAGCGCCTCGAGGACGACCTTGCCGAGACGAGCTTCAACACGATGGCCGAGCTCATCGACAAGCCGCTCATCAACCTCGAGTCCGCGGCCAATCACCCCTGCCAGGCGCTCGCCGACTGGAAGACGATGGATGACTTCGGGACGCCGCGGCGCGGCAAGTTCGTGCTTTCCTGGGTCTATCATCCGCGCGCGCTCCCGCTTGCGGTGCCCGCGGCCGCCGTCCACATGGCGGCGATGCGCGGCATGGAGGTCGTCGTGCTGCGGCCGGAAGGCTTCGGGCTGCCGGCGCCGATTCTCGACAAGGCCCGCCGCGCGGCCGCCGCCTCCGGCGGCTCCGTGACGGAGACGAGCGATCGTGAGGAAGCCCTCGACGGCGCGCACGTCGTCTACGCAAAGGAATGGGGCGCAACATCGCCCTACGGCGATCACGAGAACGATGCGCGGCTGCGCAAGGGGCTCTCCGACTGGTGCGTGCGCGAGAGCTGGTTCTCGCGGGCGGCTCAGCAATGTCGGCTGATGCACTGCCTGCCGGTACGCCGCAACACCGCCGTGGCCGACGAAGTGCTCGACGGGCCGCGCAGCGTCGTGCTCGCAGAGGCCCGCAACCGCCTGTCCGTACAGATGGCGGTGCTGTACCGGATGTTGAAACCCACCGCAGGAGCCAGCTAGCCGTGCTGATGCACAAGACGGACCAGACGCTTGCGATCCGAGCGCTCAAGAACGCTGCGCCGTACATCCGCCTCTACAAGGGAAGGACGTTCGTCGTCAAGGCGGGCGGCGGCGTCTTCGGGGACGTGGCCTCGACCCGCACGCTCATCGAGCAGATCGCGATCCTCCACTACTTCGGCGTGCGCGTCGTGATGGTGCACGGTGGCGGCCCGCAGCTCACCGCGATCTCCGATTCGATGGGCGTATCGACGCGCATGGTGCAGGGGCGGCGGATCACGGACGAGCGCGCAATCGAAGTGACCGCGATGGTCCTCAACGGGCTCATCAACACGCGCATCCTCGCGATCTGCCGCGAGCTCGCGATCGACGCCGTGGGCGTGAGCGGCGTGGACGCGGGGCTCGTGCGCGCACACAAGCGGCCGCCCGTGCGGATCGACGGCGCCGGGGAGACGGTGGACTTCGGCTTCGTCGGCGATATCGACGGCATCGATCCCACGGTCGTTCGCAAGCTCCTGGACAATGGCTTGATGCCCGTCGTGAGTCCGCTCTCGGCGGACGCGAACGGCGTGCTACTCAACATCAACGCGGACACGGTGGCCGCCGAGCTCGGCGCGGCGCTCGGCGCGGAGAAGCTGATCCTGTGCACCGGCGCGCCGGGCATCCTCGAGCGCGCCGATGACCCCGGCTCGCTCATTTCGTACACGGACCTCGCCGGGCTCGAGCGCCTGCGGCGCGAATCGCGCATCACCGACGGCATGCTGCCGAAGGCGCAGGCGATCGAGGCCGCGATCCGCGGCGGCGTGAAGCGGGTTCACGTGGTCTCGTACAAGGCACCGGAGGGCATTCTCGGCGAGGTATTCACAAATGAGGGCACCGGCACGCTCATCGTCGCCGATGTGAACGCGCTCACGCCGGCAGAGCAGCAGGCGAGCGCCTGATGCGCGGGCCGCCATGACACGTCTTTGGGACAAGGGCGCGCCGCTCGATGAGCGTGTGCTGCGCTACACCGCGGGCGAGGACCACGCTCTCGACGAGCGGCTGGTGCGGTACGACATCGAAGCGTCGATCGCGCACGCGGAGATGCTGTGCGCACAGGGGCTGCTCGCGCGCGCCGACCTCGATGCCATCCGCTTGGGCCTGCTCGCGCTAGCGGACGAGCACGCGCGCGGCCTCTGGCGCATCGAGCTTGCCGACGAGGATGGCCAGACGGCGCTCGAGCGCCGGCTGACCGAGCGCATTGGTGCCGCCGGCGGCCGCATCCATCTCGGCCGCTCGCGCAACGATCAGGTGCTCACCGCGATCCGGCTGTATCTGCGCGCGGTGATCGGCGATCTCGCAGCGGGCGCGGAGCGCGTCGCACAGGCGCTCGATGCGCTCGGCGAGCGGCATGCGAACGTGCCGCTGCCCGGCTACACGCACATGCAGCAGGCGATGCCGAGCTCGGTGGCGCTGTGGGCGGGCGGGTTCGCCGCAGAGCTGAGGGACGATGCGGAAGGCCTGCGCGCCGTGCTGCGCCGCGTGCAGAAGAGTCCCCTCGGCTCCGCGGCCGGCTACGGCACGCCCGGCCTGCCGCTCGATCGGGAGACGACTGCGCGTGCGCTCGGCTTCCCCGAAGCACACGCTCCCGTGACGGCCGTGCAGCTCTCGCGCGGCAAGGCCGAGGCACACCTGCTGTTCGAGCTCGCGCTGCTCATGCAGGACCTCGGCCGCTTGGCGGCGGACGTTCTGCTCTACTACATGCAGGAGATAGGCTTCCTCGAGCTGCCCGACGCCTTCACGACGGGCTCGTCGATCATGCCGCAGAAGCGCAATCCGGATGTCTTCGAGCTGGTGCGCGCGCGCACGGCCACTGCGCACGCGTGCCTCATCGAAGTGCTGGGCCTCGTTGCGAAGCTCCCCTCGGGCTATCAGCGCGACTTGCAGCTCATCAAAGCTCCGCTCTTTCGCAGCATCGACCTCGCACTCGCCACGCTCGACATCCTGCCGCCCGCCATCGACGCCTTGCGCTTCCGCGCCGAGCGCATCGCGCTCGATCCGACGATCCACGCGGCCGAGCGGGCCTACGCGCTCGTCGCGGCCGAGGGGATCCCGTTCCGGGAGGCGTACCGGCGCGTGGCGGAGCAGCTGACGGCGCAAGCGGCGCAGGGCGCGCAGCCCACCTCGCGACCCGGCGCCGGCACGGAGCTGAAGCAATGAGGGCCTCGATCCGCGCCGCGCGCGCAGCAGGCTGCGGCATTCTCGCCATTCTCGCCATTCTCGCCGCGGGCGGCTGCATCCTCGCCGCGGGCTGCGGCCAGAAGGGGCCGCTGTATCTGCCGGAGCGCAAGGCGAAGGTCGTCACCCACCCCGCGCCGGCGGCCAGCGGCCGTTCGCAAAACGTTTCCTCGTCGCAGGGCTCGTCCTCATCGGCGGGATCGTCTGCGTCGCAGGAATCGTCCGGCTCGCAGAGCTCGTCCGACTCGCAGCGGTAGAGTCTGGCTCGAATTGAATCACAAAGCGGGAGCGGATGGACGATGGACGAAGCGGAATTGATCGCCGAAATTCGGCGCATCCTCCGGGATGCCCGCCGATCGCATGAGCAAAGCTGCGGCGAGTGCTGAAGGGCTGGTCGGCCGCTTGGAAGGGCTCGGTTGCCACTTGCTTCGCTCCGAAGGCCGGCAGAGCTTCGCGCGCCTCATGACCTTTTCTATATGATCGAGGACGGGGAAAGATCGAAGGTCGAGTGCGCGCTTGCGCCGGGTAAGCCAGCAAGCGGCGCGTAGTGGAGTGCCGCCGACGGCTGCGGAGGCTCCCTATTCCGTTCCGTGCTCCATGTCGGCGATCTGCCCCGCTTGCGGAACTCGCGGACTTCCTCCCGCTTCATCGCCACGCCTCGAAGGCGAGTTCCCACGGCCGGCCCCCCTGCGCGCTGGCGGTGATCGACTCAGGCTGATCGCGCGCTCGGTCTCATCCCGGATGCGCGCGGTGGAACCATCGCGCAGCGCCTCTGTGAGATGGTCCTCTTGCAGGACCGTTCCGTGGGGGGCATCGACGTGACAAACGAAATTGCCGATGCGACTGTTGCATCGTATGAGGGGCATGAGCGCAGCTGGCACCCCTCGCGAGCGGGCCGTACTCGAGTTATAGCCGATCCCGTGATTCAGCTTCGCCTCTCGCCGCATGCGGCACGAGATCGGTATCCGTCAACGCCGCGCACAAATGACGCACAAATATCCGGTGTCGATATCCGAGTTCCGGCCATGCGACTCATTGCCCCTCAGGCGCGGATCAGATCCCTCATCGGGCGCGCATCCCCGCTCTCGGGGAATACGCTCGCCTCGAGAGCATGGGCGGAGACGCCGAGATGGTCGTGGAGCACTCCCTTCAGCACGCTCCGGAGATCGAGCGTCGGCGCAAGGTCGCGGCCCTGATAGAGCGCGCGGCCCGAAAGTCCCGGCCAGTCCGCGATGACTCGTCCGCCGCGAACCGCCCCGCCGACGAGGAATGCGACGGTCGCCGTGCCGTGATCCGTGCCGCGCGTGCCGTTCACCGCGGCGGTGCGGCCGAACTCGGTGACCAGCACGACGGCCGTATCGCGCCAGGCGGGCCCGAGCCCATCCTTCAGCATCTCGAGAGCGGCATCGAGCGCCGCGAAGCGCTGATCGAGCTGGCCCTGAGCGCCGCCTTCGTTCGCGTGCGTATCCCACCCGTTCGTGTCGAACACGGCGATGCGGGGTCCGTCGTCGGGGCGCAGAAAGCCCGCGGCGGCGCGCACGATCTCCGTGTGCCGCCGGGCGTTTCCCGAGACGGCCGGTCGGCTCGTCCCCGCCGCCGCTTGCCCGGAGCGCCCTGCGGAGATCGTCTCGCTTGCACCCATTGCATCCGCGCCCCTTGCATTCGCGCTCATTGCCTCGGCGGCCATCCTGTCCGCACTCATGGCGTCGGCCGCCATTGCATTGGCGGCGAGCGCGTCGGCGAGGCGCTGGGAAAGCAGCGGATCATGCGAATACAGATCCTGCACACGCTGAAGCGTCTCCTCGTCGAGCGAAGCGAGATGGGACGGCGCCCAGGATGCCACCTCGATCGGTCCACGCATCACGAGAGGAACGTTCTGCCCGAGCGCCACCGCAAGCTCACGGCGACGGTCACCCTCTCGCCCCAGGCGTCCGGCAGTCTGCCCCGACGATCGCGCCGCGGGCAGCGCGGCGAGCGCGCGATTGAGCCAACCCGTCTGGACAGCGTGTGGCTGCGCGGTGCCGTTCTCGAGCACATCCTGCCCGTCGAAGTGCGAGCGAGCGCGATACGGGCTCGCGACCGCATGGACGACGGCCAGTTCCCCCGCGGCATACCGCGCGTGCAAAAATGCGAACGCCGGATGGAGCGCGAAGATGCCATCGAGCGGGAGCGCGCCGCCCGCGGTGCCCGGCGGGGGAATCGCGATCTCCCCCCGCAGCCGCGCGTAGTCGGGATCCCCGCACGGCGGGACCGCTGCAAGGCCGTCCATCGCGCCCCGCAGGATGACGACCACCAGGCGCGAATCACCCCTCCCGCCGACCCTGCGGCCCGCGGCGAACGCGACGCGCGAAGTCGTCAGTACCTCGGACGCGGCGACCCCCGCCGCCGCGAGCGCGCCGCCCTTGAGGAATTCACGCCGATCGATCGATGCCATGATCGTGCACCTCTGCTTCGCGGCCTATCCTCAGCCTGCTCTCAGCCATTCGTCGCCCGATCGCCGCGGGATCTCTCGGGCCTTCTCGAGGCGCCGGCTTTCATCGGCGCGCTCATCGCCGCAAGAACTCCGGCGACGCGATGAGCAGCGTGAGCGCTTGCGATGCGCTCGCCGCATGCTCGATCGCCGCGCGCGTCGCCGCGCTCAGCGTTCCGCCGAGCAGCTGTGCGGCGAGCTGCCGGGCGTCGTAGCGCGATCCCAAACGCGTGCCGAGCGCGGCCGACCATTCCACCCTGTGCAGCAGCGCAGAGGCGCCGTCCCAGTCGGAGGCGCGATCCGGCCACCCGGCGGGAGATCCCGGTGCATACGTTCGCTGTCCGAGCGCATCGAGGCCGGCCAGCGCGCCCCGGTTCTCCACGACCGGCAACTCGAGCCCGCGATACGCCGAAATGACATAGTCCGAGGGCGTCTTGAGCTTCGAGAGCGGTCGCTCCCACGGCTCGGGAGAGTCGATTAGCGCTCTGTAGACCGCCGGCAGATCACCGTCGCTCGCAAGGAACGCATGCGCAATCCTGTTCACCGCCGCCTGCGGGGGATCGTCGGCGATGAAGTGACGCGCCAGCTTCGTCGCGATGTGCCGCGCCGTCGCGGGATGGGTCGCGAGGGCACGCAGCACCGCGACGCCCTGCTCGACGCCGCCGTCGGGGTACTCCCTCCCGAGAATCACCTGCGCGCCGGGCTCGTGCAGCGCGGGACGGAACATGAAACGGCCCGGGGCGCCGTCCGCGAGCCTGCCCTCGCCTCCGCCGATGGACCAGCCCGAGATCACCTTCGCAAAGGTCGTAACATCGGTCTGCGTGTAGCCGCCGTCCACGCCGAGGGTGTGCAGCTCCATGATCTCGCGCGCGAGATTTTCGTTGATGCCGAGCGGAGCATCGGGGCGGCGGAGCCGCGCGCGCCGCGCAAGCTCGGAATTCGGGCCTACCGACGTCTGATTGTCGAGATAGAGCAGCATCGCGGGATGCTGCTCCACCGCAAGCGTCAGCTCCGTGAACGTTCCGAGCACGTGGGGCCGGATCGCCTCGCGCTCGAAGGCGCCCGCGAGCCCGAGCACCGCGGCCTTGTCCACCGAGATCGCGAAGTGATTGGTCCAGAAATGAGTCAGACGCTCGATGAAGGGGCGGTCCGTCAGCACCGCCGCGCGCAGGCGCGCCGTCGCCTCATCGATGTAGATCGGCCGGTAGAGCTGGCCGAGCTTCAGGGCAGCGGCGCCGGCCCCTGCGTCGCGGCGCTCGCGGCGCAGCCGGAAGGTCTCGGCCAGGATGTCCGCCGAGCTTCTGAGCACCGGATCCTCGATGAGCGGGGGTCGCCCATCGAGCTGAGCGCTGAGCCACCCGCGCGGATCGTGCCGGATGGCCGTGAGGTCTCCCGGGCGCGCGCCGAGCCCATAGCGATTCGCGGCGATGGCGGGGGCAGCCGATTCGCGCATGGAGCAGGATAGCGCTGCACCGGCAAACCGGTTGACAGGCGGCCCCGAGCCGCCGCAGCCGCCACCGTGGGCTCCGTGAACTGGTTCGCTATACTGGCCGCCCGCCCGACGCGTTCCCGATGGCCACTACCCTCGTCCTCATCGACGGCTCCTCCTACCTGTATCGCGCTTTCCATGCGCTGCCGCCGCTCGCCAACTCGCGCGGCGAGCCGACGGGAGCCGTCTTCGGCGTGGTGAACATGCTGCTCAAGTTCCTGAAGGAGCAGCGCCCCGATCACATCGCCGTGGTGTTCGATGCCCCGGGCCGCACGTTCCGCGACGACCTCTTCGAGCAGTACAAAGCGCACCGTCCCTCGATGCCCGATGAGCTGCGCGCGCAGGTCGAGCCGCTGTACGCGATCGTGCGGGCGCTCGGGCTGCCGCTGCTCAGGATCGAGGGCGTCGAGGCGGATGACGTGATCGCCACGCTCGCCTGCCGCGCGGCGCGCGCGGGATGCCGGGTCGTCATCTCGACGAACGACAAGGACATGGCCCAGCTTGTGAATGAGTCGGTCACGATCGTCAATACGATGTCGAACACGGTTCTCGACCGCGAGGGCGTGAAGGCGAAATTCGACGTCTACCCCGAGCAGATCGCCGATTACCTCGCGCTCGTCGGCGACACGGTGGACAACATTCCTGGCGTGCCGAAGGTGGGGCCGAAGACCGCGGCCAAGTGGCTCGCGCGCTATCAAACGCTCGATGCGCTGATCGCGCACGCCGGGGAGATCGAGGGCAAGGTCGGCGAGAACCTGCGCTCGAGCCTCGCGACGCTCGAGCTCTCGCGCAAGCTCGCGACGCTCCATACCGACCTCGAGCTCCCCCTGTCACTCGATGATCTGAAGCCTTCCGCGCCCGACGTGCCGGCATTGCGGGAGCTGTACGCGCGGTACGAGTTCCGCGCGCTGCTCAGACAGCTCGAGGGCGCCGGCACCGGGACAGTAGACGTGGCCGGGGTCACGGGCGTAGCGGCGGCCGCTGGCGCCACCGACCCTGCGGCGGATGCAATCAGGCCGGCGACAGGGGCGGGCGCCGCCGCCGCGGCGAGCGCGGTTGCGGGGACGGGGAGCGCAGCTGCGGGAACGGCAACCGCGACTGCGGGGATGGCGAGCGCGGCCGCCGGAACCGCGAGCGCGGTTGCGGTGACCGCGAGCGCCCCTGCGGGGACAGCGAACGCGATCGCCGGGATGACGAGTGCAGCTGCGCGGACAGCAAACGGCGCCGCCCCTGCACAGCGCCGCTACGAGACCATCTACGACTGGCCGGCGCTCGAGCGCTGGCTCGAACGGCTGCGGACGGCCGAGCTGTTCGCGTTCGACACGGAAGCGACCAGCCTCGACTACATGCGCGCCGAGATCGTCGGCGTCTCGTTCTGCATCGAGCCCGGCGAGGCGGCATACATTCCGCTGCGCCACGACTATGCGGGCGCGCCGCCGCAGCTCGATCGCGAGCGCGTGCTCGCGAGGCTCAAGCCGATCCTCGAGGATCCCGCCCGCCCGAAGCTCGGCCATCATCTCAAATACGATGCGCACCTGCTCGCGAATCACGGCATCCGCCTCGCCGGCATGCGCTATGACTCGATGCTCGAGTCGTACGTGTTGAACAGCGTGGCGACCCGCCACGACATGGATTCGACGGCCGCGCGCTATCTCGGCGTCACGACCATCAAGTTCGAGGACGTGGCGGGGCGCGGCGCCAAGCAGCTCGCGTTCAACCAAGTGCCCGTCGAGCGCGCGGCAGAGTACTCGGCGGAGGACGCCGATGTGACGATGCGCCTGCACCGGACGCTCTGGCCGCAGATCGAGGCGGCGCCGAAGCTGAAAGCGCTCTACGAGGAGCTGGAGCAGCCGCTCGTTCCGGTGCTCTACCGCATGGAGCGCCGGGGCGTGCTGATCGACCGCGAGCGGCTGAAGGCGCAGAGCGGCGAGATCGCGGCGCGGCTGCGCGAGCTTATCTCCGAAGCGCACCGCGCCGCCGGCTACGAATTCAACATCGACTCGCCGAAGCAGCTGCAGCACATCCTCTATGACAAGCTCCGCCTGCCCGTGCTGCGCAAGACACCGACCGGTCAGCCCTCGACGGCCGAGGACGTGCTGGAGGAGTTGGGGGCCACCTTCCCGCTGCCGCGGATCGTGCTCGACTACCGCGCGCTCGCCAAGCTCAAGTCGACCTACACGGATCGGCTCCCCGAGCAGATCAACGAACGCACAGGGCGCGTGCACACCTCCTACCATCAGGCCGTCGCGCAGACCGGGCGGCTCTCATCCTCGGATCCCAACCTGCAGAACATCCCGATCCGCACACTCGAGGGACGCCGCATCCGCCAGGCGTTCATCGCTCCGCCCGGCTACCGCCTGCTCGCCGCGGACTACTCGCAGATCGAGCTCAGGATCATGGCGCACCTCTCGGGCGATGAGGGATTGCTCGATGCTTTCGCCCGCGACCGCGACGTGCATCAGGCGACGGCCGCGGAGCTCTTCTCCGTGCCGCTCGATGCGGTGAGCCCCGATCAGCGCCGGCTCGCCAAGACGATCAACTTCGGGCTGATCTACGGCATGTCGCCGTTCGGCCTTGCGCGGCAGCTCGGGATCGATCGCACCTCGGCGCAGCAGTACGTCGAGCGCTACTTCACGCGTTATCCGGGCGTGAAGCGGTACATGGACGAGACGCGCGCGCGAGCGCGCGAGACCGGCTACGTCGAGACCGTGTATGGCCGGCGGCTCTACCTCCCGGATATCCGGTCGAGCAACCGGTCCTTGCAGCAGTACGCCGAGCGCAGCGCGATCAATGCGCCGATGCAGGGTACCGCGGCGGACATCATCAAGCGCGCGATGATCGCCATCGATGCATGGTGCATGCGCGAGGACGCGCCGGCGCGGCTCATCATGCAGGTCCACGACGAGCTGGTGCTGGAAGTGGCCGAGGACGCGGCGACTCGCGTCGCCGATGCCGTGCGCGAACGCATGGCCAGCGCCGCCGCGCTCGACGTCCCGCTCGGCATCAAGATCGGCGTCGGCGCCAACTGGGACGAGGCGCACTGAGCTGCCCAGACCAGGGCGGGAGTCCACCGGCGGGAAGCCGCAGGCGGACCGCCAGATGCGTGGCGCCGAAGCTACAGCTTACGCGATAAGCACTTGATTCGACAGGAATCGTTTTTTGAAATCCGCCGGGAACTTCCCCGGGGGTCGGTCGTCTAATTCGGCGAGTGCCTCCAGCACTCCCCGCTTCCCTCCCTGAGCGGGTAAGACCCGGTTCATGAGACCTGTGCCGGGTTAGTCTGCCCCGGTGGCCTCGCCAGAGGTCTCCGGGGTTTTTTTGTTCGTGCGCCCAGCCAGCCAGTCCGAGAGCACCTGCTGCGCTTCGGCGATCCCCCGCCCGTCCAAGATCGAGAACAGCTGCACCGTCGCGCACGGACCCGCGCGCGCCGCGTGTGCTCGGACGGCCTCCTGAGCCTCCCGCAATGTCCGCGCCGCCTCGCCGCGGCTCAGCTTGTCGGCCTTCGTGAGCAGCACGTGGACAGCACGCGGTGGCTCGGCCGAGGACGCGAGCGGCGGCGCCACGGACGCGGGCAGCAGGGCCGAGGGTACCGGCGGCCGGGCGGAGGATGCAGGCGGTGGGGCCGAGGATGCCGGCGGCCGGACCGCCCAGTCGATCAGCGTGAGGTCGAGGGCGCCCACGCCGCGCCGGGCGTCGACGACCACGAAAAGCCCGTGCAGCGACCGGCGCTCGCGCAGCCGCCCGAGCAGCGGTCCCCATGCCGCCCGCTCGCGCTCCGGCACGCGCGCATATCCGTAGCCGGGCAGATCGACGATTCGGCGCTCGGCGCCGAGGTCGAAGTAGTTGATGAGCCGCGTCTGGCCCGGCGTCTTGCCGGTGCGCGCGAGCGAGCGGCGCGCGAGGATCGCATTAATGGCGCTCGACTTGCCGGCGTTCGACCGGCCGGCGAAGGCGACCTCCACGCCGCGGTCGGGGGGGAACTGCGCGAGCGATGCGACGCTCAGAAGAAATCGCGCCTCAGCGAAGCGGCTCACACGTCATCCCGGATGCCGAAAACCGTAGTGTACAATCCGCGGCCCTTGTACCCGAGCGTTGCAGAGGACACGCCTTGAACCATCGAATCGGAGCGCGCGCCGCGCGGCGCCTCACTCGCGCCGCGGTCGTCGCGATCGCCGCCTCGCTGCCCGCCGCAGCCTGGTGTGCGGCCCCCACGCTGACCCTCTATCCGTACGGTGACGGGACGGCTCAGGCCGGCGCGGCGAAGGTCGCCACATGCCTCGCCTGCCACGGCCCGAGCGGCAACAGCACCAATCCGCAGTGGCCGCGCCTCGCCGGGCAGAACGCCGTGTACATCGACGAGCAGCTGCACCTGTTCAAAGCCGGCGTGCGCAACAACCCCGTGATGATGCCGATGGCCGCCACCTTGTCGGACAAAGACATCGACGACATCTCGGTCTACTACGAGGATCAGACCCCCGTCGGCGGGGAGGCGGACCCCTCGTACTGGAAGGCGGGCGAACAGCTGTACAAGTACGGCGATCCATCGCGGAACATTCCCGCGTGCATCGCGTGCCACGGCCCTGTCGGCCGCGGCAATCTTGCTTCCGGCTACCCGGCGCTGCGCGCGCAGCACGCCGTGTACATCATCAAGCAGCTGCAGGACTACGCGAGCGGCGCGCGCTATGCCGGCGCGGCGCCCAACAAGCCGCACAGCCGCAACGGGGAGATGATGAGCACCATCGCGAAGCTCCTCACTCCCGAGGACATGCGGAACGTAGCCTCGTACGTGCAGGGGATGCGCTGATGAAAACCCGCCCGAGCGTGCTGGCCCTCGTTCTTGCCGCGGCGAGCCTCGCCGCGGCGGCCGCCACCCAAGGGCCGCTGCCCGACGGGCGCTGGAAAGCGGGAGTCAACTACGACACCATCGTTCCCGCTCAACCTACGGTCGCTCCCCGCGGCAAGGTCGAAGTCCTCGAAATGTTCTGGCTCGGGTGCCCACACTGCTACGCGCTCGAGCCGTACATTCAGAAGTGGCTGAAGACCAAACCCGGCTACGTCGACTTCGTGCGCGTCCCGGTGATGTGGGGACCAGTGCACCGGCTGCATGCCAGGCTGTTCTACACGCTCGAAGCGCTCCACCGCGACGATCTCGTGGAGAAGGCATTCGACACGATCCACCAGGACAACAACCCTCTGATCGGAACCAACGAGCAGGACACGTTCAACAAGCAGCTCGCGTGGGCGCAGTCGAACGGTATCGACCCCAAGGCCTTCACCACGGCCTACAACTCGTTCGCCGTCAACGCAGACCTTCAGCATGCTCAAGAGATCACCGAGCGCTACCACGTCGAAGGCGTCCCGATGGTCATCGTCGGCGGCGAGTACTCGACCGATGTCGGCAAGGCCGGGGGACACGAGCAGTTGATTCAGCTGATCGACGACCTAGCCTCCTTCGATCACCAGCGTCACGCGCACCGCACCTGATCACGGTGCACCGCACTTGATCGCGCCAGGGCGTTCAGGCAGGGTGCGAGGCCCCTATCGAGATCGACGATCAACCGTTGCAGCGCGACGGGATCGACAGGCTTGACCGAGTGCCGATGGAGTCCCGTTTCCTTCGTGCGGACGCCATCGGCGGCGGTTCCATAGCCGCTCACCGCGATGAGAACGGTGTCCTTCAGCGTCGGATCGCGCTGGAAGCCGACGCTCAAGCCGATGCCGAGCCCCCCGGCCCCGCTCGATCCTGCGCTCCGCCTGCGCGGACATCTCGAATACGCGCGGCAGCATGTCCGGCTCGATGCCGATGCCCGTGTCGCGGAAGCGGAACACGGCCCGGCGTGAGCCATGCGATTGCGGCTTCAGCTCGGCTCTGCGGCGAACGATGATCAGCTCGGCTCTGCGACATCGCGCTCGGCCGCTGAACCGCGCTCGGCCGCGGAGTGCCGGGAGTACGTCCGCCATGCCGGCGCATAGCCGAGACCGGCTTGGTTCCCCCACACCGTCCAGCCCGGCCGCGCGCCCCGCGCGAACAGCTCGATCCGCGGCGCGAAGCTGCAACGCTCGATGATGCCGTAGAGCTCGTCCGGCTTGCGGGAGTGCTCGCGCTTGCGAGCGCCGAGATAGTTCACCTGCCGCCTGCCCGGCGCGAGCGTGCGTGCGCTGCGGCCGCGCACGCCGAAGAGCACCAGCTCCGTCACGTTGCGGAAATAGAAGCCGACGCCGCGGCCGTCGCTGCCGCCGTCCTTGCGCAGCTTGTGCCAGACGAGATTCGACTTGTAGGCGAAGCCCCAGGCAGCCATGACTTGCAGGCCGTCGGGAAGCAGCGCATTCGGCACCCAGAGGTAGAGGTGCGAGCGCGGGGCCGCGATCGCGGCGACCGGAAGAGCCATGATCTCGGCGGTGGTCAGCGTCCCGTATCGCGAGAGCCGCCGGTGCTCCGGCGCCACCTTGCCGGTGCGATTGACGAAGCGCCACGGCGGGTCAGCGAGGATCGTGCCGAACGTTCGCCCGCCGATCGCCCGCAAGAGGTCCTGCGCGGGATCGGGCGCCGGTTGCTGACTCGAGCAGGGCTGCGGAGCCCGCGCAGCGTCGGGCACGGGCCGCGCGTCCTCCGCGGGATCGGGGATCGCTGAAGGGTGATCGGCGGTCATCGGCGGCGACTGTGGCAAAGCCCGGAGCGCAGCGCAAATCACCCGCCGCGCAGGCGATCCGCGGGCCGGGTGGATCATGGGTCGCACGGAGCACGGGTCGCGTGGAGCACGCACGCGCAACGCGAGCCGGCCGCGCCGCGCAGCGCAGCGCGCTTATGATACGCTCTGGCGGTCTCCTCTAGAGGCGCGCGCCCGTAGCTCAGTTGGATAGAGTGGCAGCCTCCGAAGCTGCAGGTCGCTGGTTCGAATCCAGTCGGGCGCGCCAGACCACCCATCACTCTCTCCGCCCGCATCCGCCCTCGGGAGGTGTTCCGGCATGTCGCGCCGAGCCGGTATACTGCGCCGCCCCGATCGGAGGGTGGCAGTCGTCGGACGAGCAGTGAGCAAGCAGGACACGCATTTCTTCAATGTATTCAGCCTGGTGATCGGCCTGCTGGTCGGCGTGGCGATCTTCCTCTTTGCGCTCTCGCGCATCGTCGCGGGACAGACCCAGGATAAGCAGGTCTACGCCGAGCCGGATTACCTCGCGAGCGTGGCGGAGCGCATCGAGCCGTTCGCGCGTGAGGCCGTCGCCGGCCAGAACAATGCCGCGCTTGCCATCGCCCCGACGAGGCCGGCCGCCCAGGGCGGCAGCGCGCTGCCGATCCCGAAGAACGGCCAGCAAGCCTTCCAGGAAGTCTGCTCCGCCTGTCACGGCCAGGGCATCGCGGGCGCGCCGAAGGCAGGCGATGCAGCCGCATGGGGCCCGCGCATCGCGGAGGGCAAGGCGACCCTTTACGAGCACGCCCTGCACGGCTTCACGGGCAAGTCCGGCACGATGCCCGCCAAGGGCGGCCGCCCGGATATTCCCGACGCCGTGATCGAGGAGGCCGTCGACTACATGGTGAGCATGGTCAAGCGTTGAGCCCCGCGGCCGGCCGGGCGCGCCTCACGCGAGTGCCCCGCGGCCAGCTCCCGCCCCACAGGCCTGAGCCGCACTCACCCATTGCGCGGCGCCCCTCCCGTCGGCCTGAGCCGCATCCACCCGCCGGCACCGCTGCCCGATCGGCGACGCGCTTGGCGACCGAAGCCGCGGCGCGCCATGCTCCATCCGTATCTACTTTGCGACGCAGAGAACTTGACGCTGTAGCACAGGCCTGCCTAGAGTCGCGCGCAGGCGCAAGGCGACCGCGAGAGGCGAGGCTCCGAGCGGCAACACCGTCGCGCTGCCGCCCGCCTACGGCGATATTTTCCTGGGCGCCGGCTTCGTCGGTCTGCATCTCGCCTTCGGCATTCTGATCGGGTGGACACCACGTGAACGCTAGACCCGGCGCGCGCAGGCGCCATGACACCGCACCGCAATCGGCGACTCGCGACTCGCACAAGGCCCGCCGAGCACCGATGCCGGCGCTCGATGCGAGCGATGCCGAGGTCGATCGGCTCATCTACGGGCGCGTGCGGCTCGGGATCCTGAGCGCGCTCGCCGTAAACGAATCGCTCACCTTCAACGACCTCAAGACGTTGTTCGATCTGACGGACGGGAATCTGAGCGCGCACGCGAGGAAGCTCGAGGATGCCGGGTACGTGAGCTGCCGCAAGACCTTCGAGGGCCGGCGGCCGAAGTCCGAGTACCGCCTGACGAGCGCCGGCCGTAAGGCGCTCAACCGCTATCTATCGCACATCGAGGCCGTCATTCAGGCCATGCGCCGCGAGTGAGCCGCGGCGCGCGGTCCCCGATGCCGGCGCGTCCGAGTCGGCATTCCTCGCGCGCGTGAACGAGGTGAACCACTCGGCGCTTCCCGCGCGCGAGGTCGACCTCCTCATCCGCACGGGAGGCGAGAAGCGCCTCTCCGACTTCCTGCTCCGGGAATGCGCCTACGCAGAGCTCTATTTCACCGACTGTCCATGGCCGGGCTTCGACGAGAAGTGGCTCGAGCAAGCGCTCGACGAATTCGCGCACCGGCAGCGGCGGTTTGGCAGGGTGCCGGAAGCGCCGAACGCGGCAGGACCGACGGGACACCTCGTCAATCCCGCGGACGTGGCGGTGTAGGGTCGGAGGCCGCGTGGTAGCTGCGCTGTGTCAGAGACCGCGCCGCAGCTGCACCGCTTCGGCGACATGCGGCGGCTCGATCGAATCGCTTCGCTCGACGTCCGCGATCGTGCGCGCCACTCGCAATACCCGGTGATACGAGCGCGCAGTGAGCCGCAGCCGATCGAAGGCCTCCTCGAGCAGCCGCCGCGCGGACGGCGACAGTCGCACGGCATCGAGCTCGGAAGCTGCGAGGTCCCGGTTCAGCTTCCCCGCGCGCTCGATCTGACGCGTTCGTGCTCGGGCGACTCGCGCGGCCGCCGAAGCGGTGCTTTCATCGTGCGCCGCGGCCGAAGCGCCGAGGTCGGTCACGGGTACGCGCGCGACTTCGACGTGCAGATCGATACGGTCGAGCAGCGGACCCGAGACCCGCGCGCGATATCGGTCGATCTGTCCCGGCGTGCACCGGCATTCGTTGATGGCATCGCCTAGGTACCCGCACGGACAGGGGTTCATCGCCGCGACCAGTTGAAAGGCGGCTGGATAACTGGCGTGCATCCGCGCTCGCGAGACGGCGATGACGCCCGACTCCAGCGGCTCTCTCAACGCGTCGAGCACTCGCCGGTCGAACTCGGGCAGCTCATCCAGAAAGAGCACCCCGTGATGCGCAAGGCTCGCCTCACCTGGCCGCGCTTGCGACCCGCCGCCGACGATGGCGTGCGCAGAGGCCGTGTGGTGCGGTGCTCGGAACGGCCGAAAGCCAAAGCTCCGGGGATCGAACCCCGCCGCGCTCGCCGAAGCGATCATCGCCGACTCCAGCGCTTCGGCCGTGGTGAGCGGGGGCAGTAGCCCCGGCAGGCGCTGCGCCAGCATCGTCTTGCCGGAGCCCGGCGGACCGGTGAGGAGCAGGCTGTGCCCTCCCGCCGCCGCGATGACGAGCGCGCGCTTGGCCTGGTACTGGCCGCGAACGTCGCGGAGATCGAGAGCGTGTTCCGGCGCGCGCTCGCTCGAGGGGGGTGCGCCCATTGCGCGCTCGATCATCGACTCGGCGCACCGTGGCGGTCGCTCACCGCGCAGCACGCCGCAGGCTTCGAGCAGATGATCGGCGCCGACCACCGCCTCCGCGCGAGCGACGACGCGCGCCTCCCCGGCATTGGCGCGCGGCACGAGCATTTCATGCCGCGCCTGCGCGGCGTGCGCCGCAGCGAGCAGCACGCCTTTCACCGGCTTCAACTCACCGCTCAGGCTCAACTCGCCGTAGAACTCTCGCGCGCTCGATTCGCCTCGCTCACGAGGCGCCTGCGATGAGACCTGCCCGGACGCGAGCAGGATGCCGAGCGCGATCGGCAGATCGAAGCGGCCGCCCTCCTTCGGCAGATCGGCCGGCGCGAGATTGACGGTGATCCGGCCGGCCGGGAACTCGAAGCCGCAGTTCTCGATGGCGGCGCGGACGCGCTGCTTGCTCTCGCGCACCGCTGCGGCCGGCAGGCCGACGATCGCGAACACCGGCAGGCCGCTGCCGAGGTGCACTTCCACCTGGACGAGCGGAGCGTGCAGCCCGACCTGGGCACGGCACAGCGTGGTCGCGACCTGCATGACGACTGCACCGGCTCCGAGCGGGGGCGAGGTCGGGCCGCGCTTCGTCAGCTTGGCGGCGGGGGCGGTGAACCCGCGGGTGGTCCAGCCGGGCCGGCGGGCGGCGCAGCCGGCGGGGCCGATGACCCGGCCGATTCCGGCGGTGCCGCGCGCGATCCTGCAGGTGCCGCGGTCGATCCGGCGCCGGTCGCGGCAATGTCTGCCGCCGGCATCGCCCGTTCGAGGTCGGCGAGGCGCGCTTCGAGCGCGTCGGCCTTGGCGCGCGTGCGCTCGAGCACCTTCGTCTGCGCGTCGAATTCCTCGCGCGTGACGAGGTCGAGGCGAGCGAGCGTCGCCCGGAGCACCGCCCGGAAGTTCGCTTCGAGATCACGCTGCACGCCGCGGAACGCCGGCGGCACGCTCTCAAGCAGGCGGCGGACGATCTCGTCGATTCGGAAAGGATCCATGCTGCCCTCATTTGATGCGCGCGCTCCGCTCCCGGCACCAAAGCCGTGCGGCCCCGGCGCCGCGCCGCGCGTAAGCACCCGGATTCTCGGGAGAAAAACGCATGGCACGGAAGCTGCACCAGCGGAGCGCGCTCGAACGTCGAGCCTACGCGAGCCGAAGCGCCGCGTCAGCCGCCGCTCGCTGAGCAAACCGGTCCAAACGCCGAATTATCACGAATTTGGATTCATATCGGGAGAGATCATGCCCACCGCCCGAAGCCTCGAGCCCTCGCCCGGCGCGCCGCGCGCCGCAGAACCGATCGACCTCGCCGCCCCGCGCCGGCGCGCCACGGGACCGCGAGCGGCGCTGCGTGCCGCCGCGTTGATCGCCGCGCTCTCGATCCTCGCCCCCGCGCTCGCCCAAGCGGCGCCGCCGCCCAACAAAGGCGACATGGCCTGGATGCTCACCTCGACGGCGCTGGTCCTGTTCATGTCCGTGCCGGCGCTCGCGCTCTTCTACGGCGGGCTTGTCAGAACAAAGAATATGCTGTCCGTGCTCATGCAGGTGTTCGTGGGCTTCTCGCTCATCACCGTGCTCTGGTGCATCTACGGCTACTCGCTCGCCTTCACCCAGGGCAACGAATTCATCGGCGGGCTCTCGCGGCTCTTCCTCAACGGCACGTTCGATCCGGCGACGGGCAACTACTCGACAGTCGGCACGTTCGACAAGGGCACGCCGCTCGTCGAGCTGGTTTATGTCGCGTTCCAGGCGACCTTCGCGGCGATCACATGCTGTTTGATTCTCGGCTCGCTCGTCGAGCGAATCAAATTCGCCTCGGCGCTCGTCTTCCTCGCGATCTGGTTCACCTTCTGCTACTGCCCCGTGGCCCACATGGTGTGGTACTGGCCGGGACCCGATGCGTTCACGTCGGCGGCGACGGCCGAGAAGGTGAGCGCGACCGGCGGGCTCATCTGGCAGTGGGGCGCGCTTGACTTCGCGGGCGGCACCGTGGTGCACATCAACTCCGGCGTCGCCGGGCTCGTCGGCGCGATCCTGCTCGGCAAGCGGATCGGCCTCGGCCGGGAGGTCATCGCGCCGCACAGCCTGACGATGACCATGATCGGCGCCTCGATGCTGTGGTTCGGCTGGTTCGGCTTCAACGCGGGGTCCGCGCTCGAAGCGAACGGCTCCGCCGCGCTCGCCTTCATGAATACATACCTCGCGACGGCGTGCGCGGTGCTCTCGTGGATGTTCGCCGAGTGGATCGTGAAGGGTAAGCCATCGATGCTCGGCGCTGCATCGGGCGCAGTGGCCGGTCTCGTCGCCATCACGCCGGCCGCGGGCAACGTCGGCATTCCCGGCGCGTTCGTCATCGGCATCGGCGTCGGCATCGTATGCTTCTGGGGCGTCACGGGTCTCAAGAAGATCACGGGGCTGTTCGCGGACGATGCGCTCGATGTATTTGGAGTGCATGCGGTCGGCGGTATCTTCGGCGCGATCACGACGGGCATCTTCAATGCGCCGAGCCTCGGCGGACCGGGCCAGGTGGTCGACTGGGTGACCGGCAAGACGGGCTACCCCGGCATTTGGGCGCAGTTCGTCATCCAGGCGAAGGCCGTTGGGCTGGTGATCGTGTGGACGAGTGTCGTCGCCTTCGTCGCGTTCTATCTCGTGAAGCTCGTCATGGGCCTGAGAGTGAGCGAGGAGGAGGAGCGCGAAGGACTCGACGTGACGACTCACGGCGAGCGCGCCTACACGATGTAGGTGAGGGGCGGCGGGCGGGCGCGGGGCGTAGGGAACTGCTCCCCGGCCCGGTGGGTGCCGGCCCCGAGAAGCCCCGGCGCGGCAACAGGCTGCTCCGGGGCTTCGCGTCTTGCGGAGTAGCCTCTTTTTGTGAGCCAGCCGTCGCTTTGGACGCGCCGCGCAGCCGGTCGTTGTGACGGACTTCAAGGGTCCGTCGCCGGGGGCGCCGCATAATCGTCAGTGTCTCGAGCCTGCGCTCTGCCCCCTCGGCCCGCGCGCTCGCGACGCACCGCACCGAGGCGCACATGCTCCGACAGGCAGCGACCCCCCTTGGCCTTCTCGCATCGGCCGCCATCATCGCCGGGCTTTCCGTCACCGCCGCACGCGCCGACATCTGGAAGTGGGTGGACCCGCAGGGCCAGGCGCACTACAGCGATCACTGGACACCGGGCGCGGTGCTCATCAAGGGCGAGCATGGGCGCGCAAGCGACTCCTCCGGCCCATCGGATGATCAGGCGAAGCTCGACGCCTCGAACCGGCGCATCGACGATGAGCTGAAGCGCGAGCAGGCGCAGCGCGCCGTGGAGAAGGATGAATCGGCAGCCCGCGCAGCCCAGTGCAAGCAGGCGAAGGAGTATTACCAGCGGGTCATCGAGGCGCGCCGCATCTACCGCCAGGACAAGAACGGCGAGCGCACCTATCTGACCGACGACGAGGCCGACAAGGCGCGCATCCAGGCGCGCCTCGACGTGCAAAACGCCTGCGGCCCGAACGCGGCGCCCGACGCCTCGCCGAGCGCCTGAGCGGCGCCGGGCATCTGAGCGGCGGTGAGCGTCTGACCAGCAACCGCCCCCTGACCAGCGCCGCGTCCCGGACCAGCACCGCGCCCCTGAGCGGCCTTGCGTCCTCAAGCAGCCCTGCACCCCTCAAGCGGCGCGCAAAACATCTGAAGCGTGCTGCCCACTCTCCATCGTGGCAGGCGCTCCGCGCGAGCGATATCATCCCCGCTGCCCGCGCTTGCCGCCGCCATCGTTCGAGGGGAGACCCGCCGTCCGTCCCATGCGCATCGACTTCACGAAGATGCACGGCCTCGGCAATGACTTCATCGTCTTCGATGCGCCTCCCGGCGGGCCGCCCTCCTCCGCTGCGCTGTGCCGCCTCGCCGACCGGCGCACTGGCATCGGCTTCGATCAGGCGCTCGTGATCGAGCCGGCGCGCAGCGCGGACGCCAGTCTCTCCTACCGCATCTTCAACGCCGACGGCGGCGAGGTCGAGCAATGCGGGAACGGGGCGAGGTGCATCGCGGCCCTCTGGCATCGGCGCGGCCGCGCGCGGATCGGAGAGACGATCGTAATGGAGAGCCGCGGCGGGCCCGTGCGAGCGCGCATCCTCACGCCCTCACGCATCTCCGTCGACATGGGCGTGCCGAGCTTCGATCCGCGCACGCTGCCATTCGACGCGGCCGGTGATGCGCCCGCGCACGATCTCGAAGTGGGCGGCGAGCGTGTGCAAATCGGCGCCGTTTCGCTCGGCAATCCGCATGCAGTGCTCATGGTAGACGCCGTCGAAGCGGCGCCGGTCGAACGTCTGGGCCCGGCGATCGAGCGCCATCCACGCTTTCCGCGACGGGTCAACGTCGGCTTCCTCGAGATCGTCGATGGCGCGCATGTGCGCCTCAGAGTCTACGAGCGCGGCGCGGGCGAAACGCTCGCGTGCGGCACGGGCGCCTGCGCCGCCGTCGCGGTCGGCCGCCGCCGGGGCCTGCTCGAAGCCGAGGTCTGCGTCCGCGTGCGCGGGGGCGAGTTGCGCGTAAACTGGGACGGGCCCGGGGCTCCGATCTGGCTGACGGGTCCCGCCGAGGTCGCGTTCGACGGGTGCGTCGATCTCCCGCATGTCGATCTCGCGAATGTCGGGCTCGCGAACGGGCGCAGTTGACGGTTCAGTCATCACTTTCACGCTAGGGGCGTAAGGGACATGACGACACGAGAAGCTCGCGGAGTGACCGCGGCGGAGGCCGAAGAGGATGCCGTGGCGCGCTACCTGCAGCATCACCCTGAATTCTTCGAGCGCCACCTGCCGCTGCTCGCGAGGCTCAGGCTGCCGCACCTGCGCGGCGGCTCGACCGTCTCCCTGATCGAGCGCCAGGTCGAGGTGCTGCGCGAGCGGCATGCCGCGGTCGAGCAGAAGCTCGCCGAGTTCGTGAAGGTCGCACGCTCGAACGATCAGGTGGCGGAGAAGATCCACCGCTTCACGCGCCGGCTCCTTCGCGCGCCGTCTCGCGCGGCCACGATCGCGGAGATCGAGGCGAGCTTGAGGGAAGACTTCGATGCGTTCGATGCCGTCCTGGTGCTCGTCGCGCCGGCGGCCGACGTGCCGGCCCAGCGCTTCGTCAAGGTCGTCCCGTCCGACGATGTGAACCTGAAATCGTTCGAGTCGCTGTTCGCGAGCGGCAAGCCGCGCTGCGGCCAGGCGCGCGACTCGCAGCGCGAGTTCCTGTTCGGCGCCGAAGCGGCGGACATGGGCTCGATCGCGCTCGTCCCGCTTGGGGAGAAGGGCGCCATCGGCCTGCTCGCGCTCGGCAGCCCCGACCGTGACCGTTTCCATCCCGGCATGAGCACGGAGTTCCTGGCCCGCGTGGGCGATCTGATCACGGATGCCCTCGCAAGATTCTGATCGGCTGCCGAAGGGCCGCGGCGGCTCGACTGCCGGGTCGCCGTGACACCGCAGGCTCTGGAGTCGGTCGCGCGCTTCCGGCGCCACCTGGCGACCGAGCGTCGCCTCTCTGCGCACACGGACTCGAATTACGCGCGCGATCTCGCCGCGCTCGTCCGCTTCTGCGACGCCCGCGGCATCGCCACCTGGACCGAGCTCGACAGCCACCACCTCAGAGTCTTCGCGGCGCAAGCGCACGCGGCGGGGCTCGGGCCGCGCAGCATCCAGCGGCGGCTTTCGGCCGTGCGCGGCTTCTTCCGTTTCCTCCTGGTTCGCGAGAAGGTCGTGGGGAGCAATCCCGCGGCGGACGTGCGGGCGCCCAAGGCGGAGCGCCGCCTGCCGCAGACGCTCGATCCGGACCAAATGGGCCGACTGCTTCAGCTGCCGGGCGATGGCCCGTTAGTTGCTCGCGACCGGGCCATGATGGAGCTCCTTTACTCCTCGGGCCTGCGCCTCGCGGAGCTCATCGGGCTCGACGTGGGCGACGTTGACCTGAACGACGGCACCGTGCGCGTGGTCGGCAAGGGTAGCAAGGAGCGCATCGTGCCCGTGGGCCGCTACGCGCGGGAGGCGCTGTCGAGATGGGCGGTGGAGCGCGCGGCGGTGGCGCGGCCTGGCACGACGGCGCTGTTTGTCGGCCGCAGCGGGGATCGGCTCGGCGCTCGGGCCATCCAGGTGCGCATCACATATTGGGCGCGGCGGCAAGGGCTGCCGATGCACGTGCATCCGCACCTGTTCCGGCACTCGTTCGCCTCACACCTGCTCGAGTCGAGCGGAGATCTCCGCGGGGTTCAGGAGCTGCTGGGGCACGCCGACATCTCCACCACGCAGATTTACACTCACCTTGACTTCCAGCATCTCGCCCGCATCTACGACGCCACACACCCCCGAGCCCGCAGGAAATCCCGCAGGTCTTCATGAGTCCAGCATCTTCGCGAGCAACCCCACATGGCCCCTAGTGCCGGCCAATCGATCCCCGGCTGGGCGTTCGCCGCCGACGCCGCTCAGCCCCACGGCACCACCATCCTCGCCGTCCGGCGCCACGGCGCCGTTGCGATGGGCGGCGACGGGCAAGTGACGCTCGGCAACACCGTGATGAAGGGCAATGCGCGCAAGGTGCGCCGCCTTTTCGGCGACAAGGTGCTCGCCGGATTCGCTGGCGGCACGGCCGACGCCTTTACGCTCTTCGAGCGGTTCGAGGGCAAGCTCGAGAAGTACGGCAATCTCACACGCGCCGCCATCGAGCTTGCGAAAGACTGGCGCTCCGACCGCTACCTGCGCCGGCTCGAGGCGCTGCTGCTCGTCGCCGATCGCGAGAAGATCTTCGTCGTCTCGGGCAACGGAGACGTGATCGAGCCGGAGCACGACGCAGCGGCGATCGGTTCGGGCGGCTCGTTCGCCGTCGCGGCGGCGCGTGCGCTCATCGAGAGCTCCGAGCTCGATGCGCGCTCGATCGTCGAGCGGTCGCTGGCGATCGCCGCCGACATATGCATCTACACGAACCGCAACCTCGTCATCGATGAGCTCAAGTAACCCCGCGACCCCGGCGAGCCCGCGCTCACCTGCGTCCCCATCCGTTCCGAACGACACCGGCTCGCGCGACGCTGCGCCGCGCGCCCTCACGCCGCGCGAGATCGTTCAGGAGCTCGACAAGCACATCATCGGCCAGGATGCGGCCAAGCGCGCGGTTGCGATCGCGCTGCGCAATCGCTGGCGGCGCATGCAGGTCGGCGAGCCGCTGCGGCAGGAGATCACACCCAAGAACATCCTCATGATCGGACCCACGGGCGTCGGGAAGACCGAGATCGCGCGCCGGCTCGCGAAGCTCGCGAACGCACCGTTCGTCAAGGTCGAGGCGACGAAATTCACGGAAGTGGGCTACGTGGGGCGCGACGTCGATTCGATCGTCAAGGAGCTCGCCGATGTCGCGGTGAAGATGACGCGCGAGCAGGAGATGGAGAAGGTTCGCCAGCGCGCGGCCGAGGCTGCCGAGGAGCGGGTGCTCGATGCGCTGCTGCCCCGCCCGCGCATGATGGGCTTCTCCACCGATGAGCCCCGCGAGCCGCGCGACGCCGAGACGCGCCACAAGTTCCGCGCCATGCTGCGCCAGGGCGAGCTCGACGAGCGTGAGATCGAAGTCGAGCTGCGCGCGATGCCGATGGGCGTCGAGATCATGGCTCCGCCCGGCATGGAGGAGATGCAGCAGCAGTTGCAGTCGATGTTCCAGAGCCTGGGCGGCAACCGCACGCGCACGCGGAAGGTGAAGGTGCGCGAGGCGCTGAAGCTGCTGACCGACGAGGAAGCCGCGAAGCTCATCAACGAGGATGAGCTCAAGGTGAAGGCCCTCGCGAACGCCGAGCAGAACGGCATCGTATTCATCGACGAGATCGACAAGGTGACCCGCCGGCAGGAAACGCTCGGCGCGGACGTGTCGCGCGAGGGCGTGCAGCGCGATCTGCTGCCGCTCGTCGAAGGATCGACCGTCACCACGAAGTACGGGCCGGTGAAGACCGATCACGTGCTGTTCATCGCCTCGGGCGCGTTCCACCTCTCGAAGCCCTCGGATCTGATCCCGGAGCTGCAAGGGCGGCTGCCGATCCGCGTGGAACTCGATTCCCTCAAGGTCGAGGACTTCGTCCGCATCCTCACGGAGCCGGACGCCTCGCTCACGGCGCAATACAAGGCGCTGCTCGCGACGGAGAACGTGACCGTCGAGTTCTCACCGGACGGCGTGCGGCGCATCGCGGAGATCGCCCACCACCTCAACGAGCGCACGGAGAACATCGGCGCGCGCCGGCTGCACACCGTGATGGAGCGGCTACTCGAGTCGGTCTCCTATGAAGCTGCCGAGCTGGGCGGCGCCGCGATCTTGATCGACGCGAAGTACGTCGAGGACCATCTCGGCAATCTGGTCAAGGACGAGGATCTGAGCCGGTACATCCTGTAGGACAGGCGCGTCGTGCCGCTGGCGCAGCCCGCGCTACTCCGCCGGCTCCGCCGCCCCGAACACTTCGATCCGCCGCGCTTTGAGCGCGCGATGCACGAGGATGAAGAGATAGTACGTCGCGAGGAACCAGGCGACGCGCAGGATCGTGGAGTCGGCGCCCGCCGGCGGAAGGATCGAGCGTCCGATGGGCGGGGCCGCGAACCATCCGGCGGCGAGCACGGCAAGCACGGCAGCGAAGTACCAGCGGCCTGCGCCCGCGAGCCGCAGCGCGCCGCGCCCGCGCCGCAAGTAGTGCATGCGTGTGCGCAGCCATACCATCCCCACGATGAACACCGCGGCGATGAGCGCGGTCAAGTCCTGCGGCCTCAATCGGCCGCCTCGCCCACGGCGAGCGCCGCAAGCTCCTCGTCCGAGAAGCGCGTCTGCCACAGCACGCAGCGCGCGCGGTGGATCATCGCGGCCGGCACGAGAATGCGGCACTGGCGCGCCGCGCCCAGCAGCTCGCTGTCGGTCACGAGGCGCGCCGGCACGCCCTCGGAGGCGAACAGCCCGACGAGCGCCTGCGCGGAGAGCGTGTCGGCGACCACTGCCGCAATTTCCCAGCGTTCTTCAGTCATCGCTCGGCTTCGTCGACTCTTGCGCTAGCCTCTCTGATCGGCGCGCGGGAATCAAGGCGGGGGCCCGATGAGCCTGCGGCAGGACCGGGCGCCCCGGACATACCCGGCCCCGGCGCCGCGGGCGGGCGGTTCGTGCGCCGCAGCGACCCGTAGCGGCGCGTGTAGATCTTCGTGAACTCCGCGCCGAACAGGAATATCTGCGCGGAGTAGTAGACCCACACGAGCACGACGAGCAGCGATCCCGCGGCCCCGTACAACGAGCTCGAGGCGCGGCTGCCGAGATAGACGCCGATCAGGTGCTTGCCGACGTTGAACAGCACCGCCGTCACGATCGCCCCGACGATCACGTCCCGCCATGCGAGCTGCACCGCCGGGAGCACTTTGTAGACGGTCGCGAACAGCGCCGTGACGAGCCCGAACGAGACGAGGAAGTTGAAGACCTGCAGCAGGATGTCGGCGGTGTCGCTCACTCCGAGCTCGCGGGAGAGGCCCGCGAGCAGCGCGCTCACCACCAGCGAGGCGATGAGCAGCAGTCCCAGGGCGAGGATGATCCCGATCGCAAGGAGCCGCGTGCGCGCGAAATCGAGGAGATAGCGGCCGAAAGCGAACGTGCGTCCCGTCTGGGTGTTCCAAATTTGATCGAGCCCGTCCTTCAGCTCCGCGAGCGCGCTCGTCGCGCCGACGGCGATCGTGATGACGCCCAGGATCGCGGGCCACAAGCCTTGCCCAGGCCGGCCCGCGCTCGCGATCATCGACTGCACCACCTGCGCGCCGGCCGCGCCGAGGAGGTTCTTTGCCTGAGAGTAGATCTGCCCGCGCGCCGCCGCTTCTCCGAAGATGAGGCCGGCCACTGCCGTCGCGATGATGAGCATCGGCGCGAGCGAAAAGGCCATGTAGTACGCGAGCGCCGCCCCCTTGCGCGAGGCGCGGTCCTCGCTCCAGGCGTACGCGCTGTCGCGGATCAGCGCCCAGATCGCCCGCCAGTCGCGCCAGAGCGGCGGCGGCTCGAGCTCTTCATCCATAAGCGGGATCGGATCGCAGGCATGGGGGTTGCTCTCGGCGGCAGCATGCCACAACGGGACGTGGCGCATCGCCTGTTTGAATACCTCGACGAGCATGCGTTCCGTCCGGTGCTCGCCGCCGACCCGAAGCGCTATCCGGAGCCGTACCGGGAGGAGCTGCGGGCCGTGCAGGCCGAAACGCGGCGGGAGCGGGAGCGCTTCGCGCATCGAGCCTCGGCGGACGACATCTATCGGACGTACCACGCCGAGCTCGCGCCGCCGGAGGCGGCCGATCGACAAGCGGCTCCGCGAGCTCGACCTGCCGCCGCTGGAAGACCTGCGCGTCGACTTCGAGCAGAGGGCCGGCGATCTCGGAATCGGGACGGCGGGCTCGTTGTGTGCCCACTGCGGCTGCGGAATCAGCGGCCGCGCCCGACCTTGCTGTACTGCTCGTGCTACTGCCGCGGCTTGCTGCCCGCTTTCCCGCCGGGCTTCGCCACGACCTCGTCCGGGAAGTAGAGCGGCCTCGGCTTCTCGCCAGGCTCGACCGCAAAGAGCAGGTCCGTGAGATCGTCCGCGTGCTCCTCCTCCTTCGCCAGGATCTCCTCCATCAGGACTCGCGAGGTCGGATCGCGCTCGCCGAAGAAGCTCACGATCTCGCGGTAGCTCTCGATCGCAATGCGCTCCGCGATCAAGTCCTCACGGATCATGTCGGCGAGGGAATTGCCCTCCTTGTACTCGCTGTGGCTCAGACTCGTGAGCTGATCGGGGTTCAGCTGCGGCTTGCCGCCCAGCTGCTTGATGCGCTCGGCGATGCGCTCGGCGTGCTCTTGCTCCTCCTGGGCATGCTCCAGGAACTCCTCCTTCACGGCCTGGGAATGGATCCCCGTCGCCATGAGGTGGTGATAGCGATAGCGCAGGACGCACACGATCTCCGTCGCAAGCGCCTCGTTGAGCACCGAGATGGCTTGCTCCGGATCGAGCGGATAGTCCTTCGTCACGGCGCCCTTGGTGATCTCCTCGCGCGCGCGGGCGCGCAGCTCTGCGATGCGCTGGACGTGGCTCGAATTCGCCTGGGCCATGAGTGCTCCCCTCCGATCGCTGCGGGTGACCTGAGTTCTCAGCAAGCGCGATACCCGACGCTTACGGCCGAACCTCGCCCCGCGCGGCCGGGTCCGCCGGGATCATTGCGCGGTCTGCCGGGCGCGCTGCGCGGTCTCCGTCGAGCGCGAGCGCCGCCGAGATGTGCGCGAGATGGGTGAGCCCCTGGGGGAAGTTGCCGAGCAGCTGCCTGCCGCTCACGTCGTACTCCTCCGCGAACAGTCCGAGCTCGTTCGCGCATGCGCACGCGCGCTCGAACAGGGCGGCCGCCTCGTCCCTGCGGCCCTGATGCGCTAGCACCTCGGCGAGCCAGAACGTGCAGGCGACGAAGACACCTTCACCGGGCGGAAGCCCATCCGCTCCCTTGTACCGCAGGATGAGACCGTCCTTGAGCAATTTTTCGCGGATTGCATCGGCAGTCCGCACCATCCGCGGATCGTCCCACGCGACGAACTCGACGCTGGGAAGGAGCAGCAGCGCGGCATCGAGCTCACGGCTGCCGAAGGCGCGCACGAAGTGGCCGCCGCGCCGGTCCAGGCCGCGCGTCTCGATGGCGCGGCGGATCTGCGCCTCCGCCTTGCGCCAGCGCTCGAGAGGCGCGGCGAGGCCGTAGCGCTCCGCGAGCCCGATGCCCCGCTTGACGGCCGCCCAGCACATGACCTTCGAGTGAACGAAGTGACGCGGGTGGGAACGCACTTCCCAGAAACCCCGATCGGGGCGAGGCCACTTCGCCACGGCCGTCTCGACGATGTCGCTCAGGAACCGCCAGTATTCCTCCGCGTGCGGGCGGCCCCGCTCGCTCCACCGCCAGAAGAGCTCGATCACGAGGCCGTACATGTCCGCCTGGTACTGGCGCGCTGCGCCGTTGCCGATGCGCACCGGCCGGGAGCCGCGCCAGCCATCGAGGTGATCGAGCTCGACCTCGCCCACGCGCCGCCGGCCATCGACGGCGTAGAGCACCTGCAAGTCCTCGGCGTTGCCCGCCGCGCTGCGCTGGATGAAGCGGCGGAAGCCGTCCGCCTCGGCTTCCAGGCCGAGCTCCGAAAGCGCGTGCACGGTGAACACCGAATCGCGGATCCAGCTGAAGCGGTAGTCCCAGTTGCGTTTGCCGCCCACGCGCTCCGGCAGCGAGGTCGTTGGCGCCGCGACGATGGCGCCCGTCGGCGCGAAGTTGAGCGCCTTCAGGACGATCGCCGAGCGCACGATGCTGACGCCGGGCGCCTCCGGGTGGACTAGCTTCGCGGCCCAGTCCTGCCACCACTTCAGCGTCTCTTCGTAGTGCGCCGCCAGACGGTCACGGGCCTCGGCCCGCGCGGCCGAGGTGTGCAGATCCTCCGGCGCCACGAATTGCAGCGCGAGGTGCACGCGCTCGCCGCTCGAGACTTCGATGTCCCCCTCGAGGCTGTGCGCATCGTCCCCCTGCTCGAGCGCCACGTCGCCGAACAAGAGCAGCCCGGTGTTGCCGCCCGCCGCCACGAACGCACCGTGGTCCGCCCGGTAGATGAGCGGCCGCACCTCGCCGAAGTCGAACCGGGGCACGATGCGGACTGCGAATTTGAGACGTCCTTTCACGCCCTCGACGATCCGCACCAGCTCGCGGCGTGGATGCGTGCGGCCTCCCTCGCGCATCGCGAAGAAGTCGATGAGCCGCGCTTCGTCCGGTCCCGCCGTGAACGTGGTGACCAGGATGAGGCTCTTCGGGAGGTATTCGCGGCGGATACGGCAGCGGCCGCGCGGTGCCACCTCGAAGTACCCGCCCTTCGCCCAGTCGAGGATCCGGCCGAAGCAGCTGTCCGAATCGAATCGCGGCAGGCAGCACCAATCGATCGACCCACCGCGTGAAACGAGCGCAGCGGAGTGGCAGTCGCCGATCAGCGCATAGTCGGAGATGGGCGGATACGGCGCATTCATTCGTGCAGCTCTCGCGGAACACGGCCGCGCGGGTGCGCAGAACCGGAGCTCGACGGGAAATATCTGAGCCCTGAGCAGGGCTGAGCAACTAGCGTGCCGGGGATTCCGCCACGTCGGGAGCGTCCCCGGGACGGCGACCCGCGGGCCGCAGAGCGCGTCGCGCGTGCGGGGCGGCGGCTCGCGGCGGCAGAGCGCCCGCGCACCCGGACAACCTCGCGTATGTGGACCACCTCCCGTGCGGGCAATCTCGCGCATGCCGACAACCGCGCAAGGGTCGGTCGAGCGGCGCGGCAGCGGGGTGTACAATGTGCGGCTACCCCGCTGGTCCGTATGGAGTGCAACGTATGAGCTTTACTCTGCCCCCATTGCCCTTCTCAGCGAGCGCCCTCGCCGCGCGCGGCATGTGCCAGGAGACGCTGGAGTACCACCACGGCAAGCATCACGCCGCTTACGTGAACACCCTCAACGGCCTCGTGGAGAAGAACGACGCGCTGAAGGGCAAGTCGCTCGAGGAGATCGTGAAGCTCTCCGCCGAGAAGCCGGATCTGCAGCCGGTGTTCAACAACGCCGGCCAGCACTGGAACCATTGCGTGTTCTGGGAATCGCTCTCGCCGAGCGGCGGCGCAATTCCCGGCTCGCTGGAGCGCAAGCTCACGGAGGATTTCGGCAGCGTCGAGAAGTTCAAGGAGACCTTCAAGACGGCCGCGGTGGGGCAGTTCGGCTCGGGCTGGGCCTGGCTCGTTCTCGGGAAGGACGGCAAGCTCAAAGTGACGAAGTCGGCGAATGCCGGCTCACCGCTCGCCACCGGCGAGGGCAAGGTGCTGCTGGTCGTCGACGTATGGGAGCACGCGTACTACCTGGACTTCCGCAATCGGCGGCCGGACTTCGTCGACAATTTCCTGGCGAAGCTCGCCAATTTCGAGGGCGCGGCGGCGAAGCTGCAGAAGGCCTGACGCACTGGTCGCGGGCGGGTTTGCCCGCTCGGGCCGTCCGTGCCGGAGCCGGTGGGTCGCGTGCGCCTGCCGGCCTCAGAATCGCAGAATGGCGGCCGCTGGGGTGCGGCCGGGGGGCGAGCACGAGCGGAGCGCTCTCCTCGCGCAGCAGCTCGTGCAGCGCCGCATCGAGGATGCGGAAGTATTCGACGATCGGCTCGTTGGGATCGTAGGTGCCGACGCTCTGCCGGTGGAACACATCGGCGCGCGCGCCCTGGTGGCGCGGCTCGCCGCCTTCAAAGTGGAGCTGCGGCTGCTTCGTTTCGAGCTGCAGCGCCTCGAGCTCGGCTTTCGAGAGCCGGTCGAAACAGGCGTCCATGTCGGGCGGCTGCGAGCAAGTTCTGCGCCCACCCCGTCACCGCCATAGAATCGCACAGGTGGCTCTTTACGGTTCATTCTCATCGAACGGCGCGCCGCCGGATGCGCTCGGCGGCGCGACGCCGCGGCTGCCGCTCTGGCTGCTCGTCCTCTCGCGCCTGCCGTGGCGCGTGCTGTACGGCGGCGCCGCGTGCCTCGCCTTTCTCGCGCACCGCGTGCTGCGCTACCGGCTCGATGTGGTTCGCGCCAACGTCCGCGGCTCGTTCCCCGAGCTCGGCGCGCACGCGCACCGGCGCATCGTGCGCGGCTACTACCGCCGCCTCGGCGAGCTTGCTGCCGAAGTCGTGAAGGCCGCGACGCTCGCGCCGCGGGAGCTCGACGGGCGCGTCACGTTCTGCAACCTCGATGTGGTGCAGAAGGAGCTCGATGCGGACCACTCCGTGCTGATCGTCGCCGCGCATCAATGCAACTGGGAGTGGCTGCTCCTCGCCCTCTCGCTGAAGCTCGACTGCCCGCTCGCCGCAGCCTACAAGCCGCTGCACGGCGCGCGCGCCGAGCGGTGGATGCGGCAGCTGCGCACGCGGTTCGGCGGCACGCTGATTCCGGCGAAGGAGCTGCTGAGTCACGTGCTGCGGCGCCGCGGGCCGCAGGTCATCGCCATGATCGCGGACCAGGAACCGGTCACGAGCGATCACAAATGGTGGACGCGATTCCTCGATCGGCCCACCGCGTTCTACATGGGTCCCGAGAAGATCGCACAAGTGACACGGCACACGGCAGTCTTCGCCGCGATGCGCCGCATCGCGCGCGGTCGCTATGAAGTGACGTTCGAGCCGCTCGCCGGAGCGCGGGCGGCGTTGGAGCCCGGCGAGATCACGGAGCGCTACGCCCGCCTCGTCGAGGCACAGATCCGCGCGAGCCCCGAGGACTGGACCTGGTCGCACCGGCGCTGGAAGCTGCGGCGTCCGCTATACGGCGCCGGCGCGAGCGCGCTCGATGCGGGCTCGGTTTGACCGCGATCCGATCGGCCACGGATCGATCTGACCGCGATCCAATCGACTACCGCGTCGTCCCGCCCCGTGGCGGAGCCCCGCCGTTGCTAGGCGGTGGCGGCGCAGTCTCCGTCCCGTTGGGACCGTTCGGATTCGGGCCGGGACCTGGCGCCGCTCCACCGGGCGGAGGCGTCGTCCCACCCGCCGGTGCGCCGCCGGGCGCCGTGCTCGGAGGCGCGCCGGGCTGCGTGGTGTTTGGCGCGAGGTTCGGTGCGTCCGGCGAAGTATCGTTCGGCTGCTGATTCTCGGGCGCGTTCGTCGCGGGCGGCGGGTTCGCGTTCTGATTCTGATCGGACGGCGCAACAGGCTGCGACGATTGCTGATTCGAGCAGCCGACCGCCAGCATCAGCGCGGCGAGGGAGAGCAAGGCCAAGCTGCGTTTCATGAGAGCACCCCTCAAGAGATCTGCGAAAGAACTCCCTCCTCAACAAGATCGGTGCCCAAGGTACACTCGCGCGATGCCTCGCACGACCTTTCGATCCCGCATCCTGCGCTCCGCAGCGTTCCTCGGCTCGGCAGCGGTCGTCGGTCCCGCGTGGTCGCTCACGCCGACCGCGCACGCCCCGCTCGCCCATTTGCCGCCGACCGAGGCGCAGATCCTCGCCGAGTCGAAGCCGGGCGATTGGCAGCCCCTCGACCCTGAGAACACGCTTTACGTGCAGCTGCCCGCCGGCCGCGTGATCATCGAGCTCGCGCCGCGCTTCGCGCCGCGGTACGTGGCGAACATCAAGAAGCTCGTCCGCGAGCATTATTTCGACGGACTCGCGATCGAGCGGGTGCAGGACGATTTCGTCGTCCAATGGGGCGATCCGGACCATCGGCGTCCGCTCGGCGCGGCCGAGAAGGAGGTGCCGGCGGAGTTCATCGTGTCGTCGCGGGATGTGCCGTTCACGGCGCTTCCGGACCCGGACACCTACGCGCCAGAAACCGGTTTCGCGGGAGAGTTCCCGGCCGCTCGGGATCCGAAGATCGGCCGCGAATGGCTGGTTCACTGCTATGGAATGGTCGGCGCAGGGCGCGAGGACGACGTGGACAGCGGGAACGGCAGCGAGCTCTACACCGTGATCGGACAGGCTCCGCGGCAGCTCGATCGCAATGTCGCGCTGGTCGGGCGAGTCGTGCAAGGGATGCCGCTGTTCTCATCGCTGCCGCGCGGATCGGGGCCGCTCGGCTTCTACACGTCGCACGAACCGCGCGTACCGATCGAGTCCATCCGGGTCGCCGCCGACTTGCCCGAGAGCGAGCGAGCCCATCTCGAAGTCCTGCGGACGGACACGCAGACATTTGCAGCGCTCGTCGAGGCGCGCCGCAACCGGCGCGATGCCTGGTACAAAGTGCCAGCCGGACGCATCGACGTGTGCAACGTGCCGATTCCGGTGCGCGCTGCTGAAAGTCGGGCGCGCTCGCGTTGATGCGAATGCGCGGCCGGCGCCTGGAGCACGGGCGGGCATAGGGCCAGTGCCGGTGTGCGACTGGGCCTGATGCGCAGCCGGAAGGTGAATGCACCGCCGGTGAGCTCAGCCTGACGGCTTCAGCGGAAGTGTCCGCCTCGCCCACCTCGCCCCGGCCCGAAGGGATGGAAGGGCCGCATCGGCGCCGGCTGGAACATTTGCCGCCGGGCGCCGGGCCGGCCCATTGGCGGATAAGCGGGGGAGGCGCGCTGCTGGCGCATCTGCTGGCGCTCGAAGGCGCGCTGTCGGGCCTGCTGCAGCATCTGCTGCCGTTCTGCGGGCGTGGCGGCCTGCCAGCGCTCGCGCAGCTCCCGCCGCCGCTCCGGCGGCAGACTCTCGAACTTGCGGAAGTTCTCGCGTACGGCCCGCTGCCGATCGGGCGGCAAGGACCGGAACTGCGCCCAGCGCTGCCGCAGCATTTGGCGCTCCGCCGGAGGCAGCGCTTGCCAGCGCTGGAACCGCTGGCGGGCCGCCGCGCGCTGCGCGGGGGTCATGTGCAGCCAGCGGTTGCTGCCGTTTGCGAGGGCTTGCTGGCGTTGCGCGGATAGGCTGTCCCAGTTGCCCGAGAAGCGCGAAAGGAGGCGCTGCTGGTCGGCGGAGAGAGAGGACCAAGGGACGCCGGCCCGCTCCACGGTGCTGCTGCCGGCCCGCTCCACGGTGCTGCTGCCGGCCGGCTGGGCGGCGCTGGCAGTGATCGCGCGCGAGCTGGTGCCGTCCGCCGGCGCCGTTCCAGCACCCACCGGCGCGGGCGCATAGGCAGGGACCGGCGCGTCTGCCTGCGCCGGCGCCGGCCCGCCTGCTGCGAGCCCGATCGCCAGCAGAGCGGACAGGCTCGCCCATTCGATGCGCCTCGCCCTCATTTCTGACTCCCGCCCGGAGGCTTCTGCTCTCCGTTCGTGGGATCGACCGGCCTGCTCCCAGGCCGCGTGCGTTTCGGCGCGGCCGCGACCTTCGCCGGATCGGTTCGCGCCAGATAGTCGATCCATTCATCGTCTTCGGATCCGATGCCGCCCAGGAACTCCATCAGCGCGGCATCGTCGTCTCCCTTCTGCGCCTGCTCGGGGCGGCTCTCATCCGGGTTCTGCCCCCGGTCCGCACGCGCGCCGGCCGGCAGCGCCAGTACGGCCGCTGCGAGAAGCAGCGCCGCCGTGACCCGTTTCAACCGCTCGCCCCGCCGCTCGTGCTGCCGGCCGGTTCGCCTGCCGCGCCACCGGCCGGACCGCCGCTCCCATCAGCGCCTCCCGCGGCATCCGCCTGAGCGGCCGCCCACTCGTAGAACGAGTGATCATAGTTCTCCATGAACGTGATGCTGTCGTCGTCCGCGAGCATGTCCAGTACTTCGAACGACGCCTGCGCCGCATCGGTCTTCGACGCCGAATGGAAGTCCCCGCGCATGAAAAGCGTGAGCGCCACGGCAAGCACCGCCGCCGCGACGGCGCCGGCGATCGGCAGCACGCCCACGCTGCGCCGGAAGTCGAACCGGAGCGGATGGCGCCGCGCAGCAGCGATCTCGAGCGCCGCCTGCCGAGCGCGATTGAGGCGTGAGCGCGTCCGCGCGTCGATGCGTGCGACGCTCTCCTCGAGCACGGCGCGCGCGCGCCGCTCGAATCCGCTCTCCTCGCCGGAATGAACCATCATGTGTCGATCTCGAAGTCGCCGAGCCGTGCGCGCAGTGCCTGCACCGCCCGGAAATAATGCGTCTTGACGCTGCCCTCGGAACAGCCCATCGCCGCCGCGGTCTGCGCCACATCGAGCCCTTCGAGGTTGCGCAGCAGGAAAGCCTGGCGCTGCCGCTCCGGCAGCGCATGCAGCGCTTGCTCCAGAGCTGCCATCGCCTCGTTCATTTCGAGTCGGGCCGCCGGCTGCGGATCGGCGCTCGGCGCCTCCGCGATGGGGTCCTCGGCGTCCTCCTCATCATCGCGCCGCCACGGCAGCCACGCCATCACGCGGCCGCGTACCGATCTCCGGCGCTGCATGTCCCGGATCCGGTTCTCGAGGATCCGATAGAACAACGGCTTCCACTCCTCCGGCGCGCGGTCCGAGTAGGCGCGCGCGAGCTGGAGCATCGCATCCTGCACAGCATCGAGCGCGTCATCCTCGTGGCGCAGGCTCGCGAGCGCGATCTTGAAGGCCTTCTGCTCGACACTCGCGAGAAACCGATCGAGCGCCCCCGAGCGCAGCCCGGCCGTCGTATCGTTCAATAGAGTGCCGCCGTGTGCTGCCGCAGGCGCATGAGCGGACCCTGTCGGCGCCCAGAGGCCGGTGAGCGGCCGCGGCGCGAGAGGCGAATCATGGAGCGCGAGCGTAGCAAAGGCACTCACGGGGCGTACAACGCACTGCGCCGCAGTCCCGTTGACCGTCTCCGAAAAGAGTCAACCGATCGGATCCGGGGGCAGCCCAGGTGGGATTCTGGGAATGCCATAATCCTCGGCCTCGACTGCTTCCCTGCGCCTTGACTGCTTCAGCCCCAGCTGCCGAGACCGAGTGCCGGTCGCCCTCATCCGTCTCCGGCTCCGTGCCACCAGCCGGGTGGGTGGCGCCGGCCGGACCGGCTGGACCTGCGACTGAGGCGGCATCCTCCATCCGGGCCCTTCGAGTCCTTCGGGTCGCGCTCGATGTGCCGCTGCGGCGGCTGTTCGATTATCTGCCGCCGGGGACGAGGCCGGAAGCTGCCCCCTCGAGTGGCGCCGGCACTTTTTCTGGGGGTGAGCCCGCTCGATTCCCTCCTGCTGCTCCAGGCGTCCGTGTCTGCGTCCCCTTCGGCCGGCAGCAGCTGATCGGGCTCGTCATTGAAGTCGCCGACAGCTCCGAGCTGCCGCTCGACCGGCTGAAACCGGCACTCGACATCCTCGATGCCGTACCCGTCATGGACCCAGCCGCCCTCGCGCTGCTCACCTGGGCCGCCGACTACTATCACCAACCGATCGGGCAGGCCGTTGCCGTCGCGCTGCCGAAGGGGCTTCGCCTGGGAGCGCCGGCCGTGAGGATCGAGCCGCGCTGGCGGGCGACGGCGCAGGGGATCGAGGCGTTCGGGCGCGGTGAGCCGGACCGCGCCCCGCGGCAGCGGCAGCTGCTCGAGCTCCTGGCCGAGCGCGCCGCGTGCGGCGCCCCGGATTCGTCGCTCGGAGGCGGACTGACCGCGGAGACGTTGAACGCCGCCCTGCCCGGTTGGCGCGGGGCGGCTCGCGCGCTCGAGCGGCGCGGCTGGGTGGTCTGCCGGGCCGAGTCCGCGGCGCCGCCGGGCGCGACTGGCGAAAAGGCGTGGCGGCACGTTCTCACGCGCCGCCCCGGACTGCCTCTCACGCCCGGCCAAGCGCAGGCGGTCGAGAGGATCTGCGGCTCGCTCGGCAGGTTCACCGCCTGGGTGCTCCACGGCGTGACCGGCAGCGGCAAGACCGAAGTCTACCTGCGCGTCATCGAGCAGGCGCTCGCGCAAGGGCGGCGTGCGCTGGTGCTGGTTCCCGAGATCGGCCTGACCCCGCAGCTCGTCGCCCGCTTCCGGGACCGCTTCGAGGCGCGCCTTGCCGTGATGCACTCCGGTCTCGCGGACGGCGAACGGCTCGAAGCTTGGCGGCAGGCCTTCAGCGGTGAGGCCCACATCGTGCTCGGCACGCGGTCCGCGGTGTTCGCGCCCGTGCCATCCCTCGGCATCATCGTCGTCGACGAGGAGCACGACGCCTCTTTCAAACAGCACGAGGGCGGCTTCCTCTACTCCGCACGCGACCTCGCCGTCGTGCGTGCACAGCGCGCGGGCGTTCCGATCATCCTGGGATCCGCGACGCCGGCGCTCGAGACGCTGCACAACGCCGCCGCCGGCCGCTACGAACGGGTCGCGCTTCCGCACCGCGCGATACAGACCGTGCCGCCGCGCGTCTCGTTGATCGACTTGCGCGCACATTCGCTCAACGGTGGCTTGTCCACACCGGCGATCCAGGCCATCGAGCGTCATCTGGCGGAGGAAGGCCAGGTGCTCGTGTTCATCAACCGGCGCGGATACGCGCCGACGCTCCTCTGCACAGCCTGCGGCTGGATCGCCCCATGCCGCGACTGCGACGCTCGGCTCACGGTCCATCGAGCCGCGAAGCGCCTGCGCTGCCATCACTGCGGCGCCGATGCGGCGCTCCCCGAGCGCTGCCCGCAATGCGGCTTCCTCGTGAAACCCGTCGGGCAGGGGACGGAGCGGATCGAGGAAACGCTCGCGGAGGTGTTCCCCGGCGCGCCGATTGCGAGGCTCGATCGGGACGCCGTGCGCCGCCGCGGCGACATGGAATCCGTCGTGGCGCGCATCGCCTCGGGGGAGGCGCGCATCCTCGTCGGTACGCAGATGGTCACGAAGGGACATGATTTCCCGAACATGACGCTCGTCGTCGTGCTGAACGCGGACCAGGGGTTGTTCAGCACCGACTTCCGCGCGCCCGAACGGCTCGCCCAGACGCTCGTCCAAGTCGCCGGCCGCGCGGGGCGCGCGTCGAAGCCCGGCGAAGTGCTCATTCAAACGGAGTTCCCCGAGCATCCCCTGCTCCGCAACCTGCTGGCCGAAGGGTACGAGGGCTTCGCGCGCGCCGCGCTGGCAGAGCGAGCGCAGGCCGCCTGGCCGCCGTTCAGCCGCCTCGCGGCCGTGCGTGATTCAGCAGCGAGCGCGGAGGCGGCGCTGGCGTTCCTCGAGGATGCGCGGCGCATCGCCGGAAGGCTCGCCAGCGTGAAGCTGCTGGGACCTGTTCCGGCCGCTATGGCGAAGCGGGCCGGCCGCTATCACGCGCAGCTGCTGCTCGAGAGCCGCGAGCGCGGCGCGCTGCATCAGTTCCTCGATGCCTGGATTCCGGCAGTCGAGCGGCTGCCGAGCGCGCGGCGGGTGCACTGGGCGCTCGACGTGGATCCGATCGAGCTGTTCTGACGGGCGCTGGCGGAGTCGGCGGAGTACCAATAGACTCTCCGGCTTCTCCCCCGAACGGATCCACTCTTGAAGCAGCAGCTCGAGCAGCTACTCCTCGCGGCCTTGCGCGGCCTGCCGCCGGGACTTCTGCCTGCGCTCCCCGAGCCCTCGGCGGTGCCGGTCGAGCGCGCGCGCGACCCGAAGCACGGCGATTTCTCGTCGAGCATCGCCCTGAAGCTTGCCAAGCCCGCGCGGCGCAATCCTCGCGAGCTCGCGCAGGCGATCGTCGCGGCGCTGCCACAGAGTCCGCTCGTCGCGCGCACGGAGGTCGCAGGGGCGGGATTCATCAATTTCTTCCTCACGGCCGACGCTTTCGCTCAGGAGCTTGCGCGCATTCACGAGCTGCGGGAGGGCTATGGTCGCAGCGCCGCCGGCGCAGGCGAGCGCGTGGTGGTCGAGTTCGTCTCGGCGAATCCGACGGGACCTCTGCATGTCGGACACGGGCGACAGGCGGCACTGGGCGATGCTCTGTCGTCTCTGCTCGAGGCGCAGGGCTATCGGGTTACACGCGAGTACTACTACAACGATGCCGGCGCACAGATTCAAAATCTCGCCCTCTCGGTGCAGGCCCGCGCACGCGGAATCGCTCCGGGAGAGCCCGGCTGGCCGAAAGACGGCTACGCCGGTGAATACATCCAGGACGTCGCGCGGGATTTCCTTGCCTCGCAGGGCGACATCGAAGATCTCGATGCGATCCGCCAGTTCGCCGTCGCCTATCTGCGCGCCGAGCAGGACCGGGATCTCAGGGAGTTCGGGCTCGAGTTCGACGTTTACTTCCTCGAGTCGAGCCTCTACACGGACGGCCGTCTCGAGGCCGTCGTTGCGGGCCTGATCGCGAGCGGCAAGACCTACGAGAGCGAAGGCGCTCTGTGGCTCCGCACCACCGAATACGGCGACGACAAGGACCGGGTGGTCCGCAAATCAGACGGGAGCTACACGTACTTCGTGCCGGACGTCGCCTACCACGTCACGAAGTGGCGACGGGGATTCAAGAAGGCCATCAACGTCCAGGGGTCGGACCATCACGGCACGGTCGCCCGCGTCCGCGCGGGCCTGCAGGCGCTGAACCTGGGCATTCCGCAGGGATACCCCGAATACGTCCTGCATCAGATGGTCAAGGTCATGCGCGGGGGCGAGGAGGTGAAGATCTCCAAGCGCGCCGGCTCCTATGTAACGCTGCGTGACTTGATCGATTGGGTGGGCCGCGATGCGGTGCGTTTCTTTCTGGTCTCGCGCAAGCCGGATGCGGAGTTCGTGTTCGACGTGGACCTGGCACGCTCGCGCAGCGAGGATAACCCGGTGTACTACGTGCAGTACGCCCATGCGCGGGTTGCGAGCGTGTTGAAGCAGCTCGCCGCGCGCGGGTTGGCCTTCGATCTCGCGCAGGGCCTCGGCAATGCGGCGCTCCTCCGCGGCGAGCACGAGCAGGCGGTCTCGAGCGTCCTCTTGCGCTACCCCGAGGTCATCGAGCAGGCAGCGACGGAGCGCGCTCCGCACCTGCTCGTACATTACCTCCGTGAGCTCGCGAACGCCTTCCACACGTACTACAACGCGGAGCAGTTCATCGTGAGCGACGCTCCACTGCGCAACGCGCGGCTCGCGCTGGTGCTCGCGGTGGCGCAGGTGATCCGCAACGGGCTCGGGCTGCTGTCGGTATCCGCTCCGGAGAGCATGTGAAATGACGCGGCTCAGTGCGCGCGACTACAAGCGGCCCACCCCGCGCTCGATCGATCCCTCGCGCTGGCGGGAGTTCGGGGCGGGAGTGCTCGTGGGCGCAGTGCTCGCCGCCGCGCTGTTCGCCTTCGCCCACCGCCCGCGGCTTACGGCGCAGGACGTGCCCCGCCCAGAGCCGCACCGCGCCGCTCTGGCGAACGCGGACGCCGCGGAAGACCCCGTCGGCGCGGCGGGAGCCGGAGCTGCTGCCGGCGAGCACTACGACTTCTACAAGATGCTCCCGCACTTCGAGGTCGTCGTGCCGGAGAAGGAGCGCGACGTGAAGCGCGATGTTCCGACGGCGAACATCCAGCGCCCCGGCGTCTATGTCCTGCAGGCCGGCTCGTATCGCAGCGAGACCGAGGCCGACCGCGTCGCGAAGCAGCTGTCCCTCGAGGGCATCGCAGCGAAGGTGCAACGGGTCGCAGTGGACACCGATGTTTGGTATCGCGTGCGCATCGGCCCGATCGGCAAGCTCGACGAGCTCAACCGAATGCGCCACAAACTGCAGGCGGCGGACGTCGATACGATCGTGATCCGCGTCGGGGACTGACGGATCGCGCGCTGTCCGAACTGCCGGCTCGCGATCTGGAGCAACTATGCCGGCGCGGGCCCCATCTTCCGGTTCATCCGAGTCGGCACGCTCGACACTCCCGATGTCCTGCCCACGGACATCCACATCTTTACGGCCTCGAAGCAACCTTGGATCGAACTGCGGAAGGGCACCCCGGCGGTCCCGGAATACTATGACCACGACCGGTTCTGGCCGCCCGACAGTCTCGCTCGTCGCGCTTCATCTTCCTGCTCGAAGAGCTCGAGGCGCCCTACCGGATCCAGATCGTCACGACCCGCAACCGAGACGGTACCGGCGCAGTGGACCCGGCGAACCCTCACCCGCTCGGCAAGGTGCCGGCGATCTCCGACGACGGCGAAGTCGTCTTCGAGTCGGCGGCCATCGCGTTGTATCTGACGGATCGATATCCGAAGAACGATCTCGGCCCGAGGATCGGAGACCGCGATCGCGGTGCGTACCTCTCCTGGCTCGCGTACTACACCGGCGTGCTCGAGCCGGCGTTCCTGTCGAAGTTCATGAACTGGGATGTGCCGCGCGGCACGGCCGGCTGGGTTGCGGTCGACGAGGCGATGCCGGTCGTCGTCCAGCAGCTTTCGCGCGGTCCTTTTCTTCTCGGCGATCGCTTCAGCGCAGCGGACGTCCTTTACGGCACGACTTTCGCGATGTTCGGCCAAGGGCCGCTCATGCCGAGTTCGCCCGTCATCGAGGACTACGCGAAACGCGTCGTCAGCCGGCCTGCCTACGAGCGCGCGCTCCACGAGCGCCGCTCCTTCCGTCATCTGGGAGCGGTTCCAAAGCGAGCGGTCCTGCTCCTCGAGCAGGATCAGCTCGCCGGCCGGCGAGCTGCGCGCCGCGCGGCGCGAGTCGCGCAACAGCATCGACGCGAGCAGCCCCATCGCCTCGGCCTCGGGCAGGATCCCGACGAGGAGCCGTCCGAGGCGGATCGCTTCAGCCGCGAGATCGAGCCGCATCAGCTCGGGACCGGAGCTCGCCGGGTAGCCTTCGTTGAACACGAGGTACACGACGCGCAGCACCGAATCCAGCCCCTCCGGCAGCTCCGCGGGGCCGGGGACTTCGTAGGGAACGCCTGCGTCGCGGATCTTCGCCTTCGCGCGCACGATACGCTGGACGAGCGTCGGCGCGGGAGTGGGGAAGGCATGGGCGATCTGCTCGGTCGTGAGGCCGCACACCTCGCGCAGGGTGAGGGCGACGCGCGCCTCGGGCGAGCCGCCGTCCTCGGCGGCCACGTCGTGCGCAAGCGGGTCCCAGGCATCGAAGCGCGCGTCGCGCCGGCGCTGATCGATGCTGCGGAAGCGGCCCGCGGAGATGAGCCACGCCCGTGGATTCTGAGGCATGCCCTCCTGCGGCCATTTCTCGAGCGCCGCCCTGAACGCCTCGTGCACTGCTTCCTCGGCGCGGTCGAAATCGCCGAGGAGCCGGATCAGCGTTGCGAGCACCGCGCGCGACTCCGCGCGGTATACCGCCTCGTGGCGCTCGTGCATATCTGCCGGCGGGGTCATCGCGAGCGGCGAACGGCCGCGCCTCCTCCGGCGTCATTCCCGAGCGTATGTCCGAGCGCTTCGCCCCCGCTCTCCCGCCATGTCATCCGGGTAGGATGGCATCGCGGCCCTCAGCCGCTTACCGCCGCGGCGCCGTGCGATTCATTGCCGCGCCAACCACCGTTCTTCAGCATCTTCTCGATCTCGTCCCGCGGCACCGGCGGGCTGTGCAGGTAGCCCTGCGATCGATCGCATCCGAGCGAGCGGAGCACCGCGAGCTGGCCCGCGGACTCGACTCCCTCGGCGACTGCTTTCAATGCAAAGGCGCGCGCGAGGCCGATGATGCTCGAGACGAGCGTCACGCTCGCGCGATCGTCCGGAAGGCCGCGGATGAAGGAGCGATCGATCTTCAGCGAGTCGACCGGCAGGCTCGGCAGGAGCGCGAGCGAGGAGTATCCGGTGCCGAAGTCGTCGATGGCGATGCGCACGCCCGCCTCGCGCAGCTGCTCGAGTTTGCGGCGGCTCGTCGCGAGGTCCTGCAGCAGTCCCGTCTCGGTGATCTCCACGTCGACGCCGTATCCCGCGCCCGTCAGCCGCGCGAGCGTTTCGAGCACCTGATCCACGAACGCGCGGCGGCGGATCTGAATGGCGGAGACGTTGACGCTCACGCGCACGGGCCCGATGCCCGCGGCGCGCCAGCGCAGGCAATCGTGCACCGCTCGCTCGAGCACCCAGCGGCCCACGGGCACGATGAGCCCCGAGGACTCGAGCACCGGCAGGAACTCGCCCGGGGCGATCACGCCGCGCTCCGGATCGCGCCAGCGCAGCAGCGCCTCGACGCCTTCGACGTGCCCCGTCGCAAGCTCGATCTGCGGCTGGTAATGCAGCTCGAATTGCTGCTCGTCGAGCGCGACGCGCAGGCGGTGCTCGAGCGCGAGACGCTCGGCGATCTCGCTGTGCATCTGCACGCGGTATTGCACGAACGTCTCGCCGGCCCGCTTGGCCTCGGTGAGCGCCGCCTCGGCCCTCTGGACCAGCATGCCGCCATCGTCGCCATCGGCCCCGGAGCGCGCGATGCCGGAGCGGAAGGAGACGCGCACGGTGCGCCCCTCGATCGCAAACACATCGCTGAAGACGGTGCTCTCCAGGAATTGCGCGATGTTCTCCTCGGAGGCGCCAAGCTGCGGCACGGTGATCGCGAACGTGCCTCCGCCCAAGTAGCCGATCCGCTGCTCGTCCTCGATCTGCGTTCGCAGCCGCTCGGCGAGCCGCTGCAGCAGCGCATCGCCGATGTGGCGACCGAAGCTGTCGTTCACCACGCTCAGGTTGTGCACGTCGAAGGCGACGACGGCGAAGCTCGACTCCGGACCGCGCGCCGCGCGCAGCCGCTCGTCGAGGCGCCGGCAGTAGAGAGCGCGATTCGCGAGCCCGGTGAGCGGGTCGAAATAGGCCAGATAATGAACTGCATCCTCGCGCTGCCGGTACGTGAGCGCGAGCGACAGGCTCGCCATGATCTCCTGCAACAGCAGCAGCTCGTCGTCGCGCACGACGTTGATCTCGCGCGAGACGAGCGTCAGCGCCGCGACCCTCGCGCCGTCCACGGTGAGCGGCAGCGAAACGAGCGAGCGGTAGCCGAGCACGAGCAGCTTCTCGCGCTGCGCGACGGGGGGCTGCGACTGGGCGAGATCGTTGCAGACTGCGATCTCGCCCGTGCGCAGGGCGCGCGCCGTGAGGCTCGCGTCCTCCGCGGTTTCATCGCCGATCAGGTACTCGGAAGGCGGCGCGTCCGTCTCGTGCTCCGCGCCGGCCCGATAGAGCGCGCGCCCGAGCCGGCCTCCCTTCTCGACGAGCACGGCGAGCGCGCGATCGTATCCACCGACTCGCACGGCGATGCGGCACGCCTCGCGCAGCAGCTCGTCACGCTCGCGGATGCGGATGGCGGCGGCGTTGATCGCACTTTGCATCTGCAGGACCCGCGTGAGGTGCGCGATGTGCTCCTGTTGGCGGCGCCGCTCGGTGATGTCCCGGTGCGTGCCGCGAAAGCCCGCGATGCGTCCGTCGGAGCCCGTGAGCGCGATCAGGTTCCCCTCGAGCCAGCGCAGCGAGCCGTCGCGATGGCGCCAGCGGGCCGCGATTCCCGACACCGTCGGGTCATAGCGGTTCAAGGAGGCAAGCACCGCGGCGAAGCTCTCGCGGTCCTCGTCGTGAACGTACGCGCCGAAATGCTCACCGGCGAGGTCCTGTGGCGCCCGACCCAGAATCGCGCGCACCGACTCGCTGCTGAAGACGAAGCGGCCGCCGGCGTCCAGTTCCCAGATCCAGTCCTGCGCGGTATTGATGATGTCGCGCAGGCGCTGCTCGCTCTCGCGAATGCGCCGGTCCGCGGCATGGAGCAGAGCGCGCGGCACGGCCGGCGCGAGCCGCTCGATGATGAGGCGCAACCTGTGGCGCACCGTGACCTTCCTCCCGCTGCTCCTCCATGCCGTGGCAGCGACCGGCGGCGGCCCCGCCGCCGAACAGTCGACCCGGCCGCGCCCGCGCGAGAGGCGATCCGGTGCACGATCGCAGCCGCGCTGCCGCGCGCAGGAGACCCCGTGCTTGCGTCGCGGCCGGCATCCCCGCGGCCAAGCATAGCGCACGTCGGGTCTCAAACCGTGAACGCGCGCTCGGTCGAATGGCGCGGCGCGGACACGGCGACATAACGCGCCCGGCGATTCAGTCGTCGCTGATCGAGCGGAAATCGACCCCGAGCGAACGGAGCTTGCGGTAGAGGTGCGTGCGCTCCATGCCGACGCGCTTGGCGAGCTGGCCGACCTTGCCGTTGCAGAGCAGGAGCTGCTGCTGCAGGTACGCGCGCTCGAACTGCTCGCGCGCCTCGCGCAGCGGCAGGGCGAGCAGGTCCTGTTTGACGAGCGGCTCGCCGGGAGGAGATTGGATCGCGAGCTCGCGCTCGACCTCCTCGAGCCTCACCTCCTCCGGGCCGCCCTGGATGAGTAGGCGGTGCACGAGATTGCGCAGCTCGCGGACGTTGTCGGGCCAGGGATAGTTGCGCAGCCGGTTCTGCGCCGCGACGCTGAAGCGCCGGAACGGCAAGCCCTCCGTCTCCACCGCGCGATCGACATAGTGGCGCAGCAGCTCCGGCACGTCCTCGGCATACTCCCGGAGCGGCGGCACGCGCACGATGAGCGTGTTGAGATGCGCGAGCAGGTCGCGGCGCATGCCGCCCGATCCCGCGCGGCTCTCGACGCCCGGCAGCGCCGAGGAGAGGACCCGCGCATCGAGCGGCTTCGGCTCCAGGCTCCCGATGCGTGTGAACGCGCCGGACTCGAGCACGCCGAGCAGCAGCCGCTCCGCGGGCGGCGGCAGGTCTTCGAGGTCGCGGATGAACAGCGTGCCGCCAGCGGCCTGCTCGAGGAGCCCGGCGCGATCGCCGCGGCCGAGGAGCTGTTCATCGGCGTCGGCTTCGCGCAGGCTGCTCGCGACGAGCGCCACGAAGGGCCCGCGGGCACGGGGGCTCTCCGCGTGCAGGTAGCGCGCGAACGCCTCGCGGCCGGAGCCGGGCTCGCCGACCAGCAGCACCGCCGAGGTGTCCGCGGCGATCTGCTTGAGCTCCGCGCGCAGCTCCTGCATCAGCCGGCTCTTTCCGGTCGGCACCAGGAGCTGCGGCGGCAGCGGCCGCACGCGCTCTCGGCGGCGCTTGCCGGCGTCGAGGGCGCGCTCGACGGTACGCAGCAGCTTCGCGAGGGAGAGCGGCTTCTCGATGTAGTCGAACGCCCCGAGCCGCGTCGCCTCGACGGCCGTCTCGACGGTCCCATGACCCGACATCATCACGACAGGACAGCCGTCCGCCGCCACTGTGGACCACTCTCTGAGCAGAGTGATGCCGTCGACATCGGGCATCCAGATGTCGAGCAGCACCAAGTCGGGCGACTGGCGCGCCCTCGCGGCGCGAGCCTGCCCCCCGTCGGCGGCAACGTCCACCTCGTAGCCCTCCTCGGAGAGGATTTCTTTCAATAGGCCGCGGATGTCCGCCTCGTCGTCGACTACCAGAATGCGCGGCGCGCTCATGCAGTTCTCTCCTTCCGCAGGGCCGGACGCAGCTCGCGCGCGCCGGGCGCGGACCGTATGCCGTGCTCGAGAGGCAGAACCACGCGCATTCGGGCGCCGCCGTCCTGCCGGTTGTCCGCATCAATGACCCCGCCGTGCTCCTCGACGATCTTCTTCACGATGGCGAGGCCGAGGCCGGTGCCCTTGGGCTTGCTCGTGACATAGGGATCGAAGATGCGCGCCAGCAGCTCGCGCTGGAAGCCGGGACCATTGTCGCTCACGACGATGACCGCGTGCTCGGCATCGCCGATGCGCTCGCAGCGCGTCGCGATCTCCACCCAAGCCGGCCCGCTTCGCGGTGCTGCTGCCGGCGTGCTGCGCGGCGCCCCGCCGGGGGCCCGCGGCTGTGCGGCTTCGAGCGCTTCGAACGCGTTCACCAGCAGGTTGTTCAGAATCTGCCGCACGCGGCCGCGATCCGCTTCGATGAGCGGCGGCGGCGAGGCAAGGTCGAGCCGGATGTCGACGCGCGAATCCTGGGAGCGGTAGAGATCGGCGACCTCCGTCGCGAGCGTGTTGAGATCGAAGCGCGCGATCTTCATGTCCGGCGCGCGCGCGTATTCGCTGAAGGCGTTCACCATCTGCTTCATCGTCTCGACCTGCTGGACGATGGTGTCGGTCGAGCGCTGGAGCATGTCGGCGTCATCGCGCGCCATGCTCGCGAGGAAGCGCCGCTGCATGCGCTCGGCGGAGAGCTGAATGGGCGTGAGGGGATTCTTGATCTCGTGCGCGAGACGGCGCGCGACCTCGCCCCAGGCGGCATCGCGCTGCGCCTGCAGGAGAGCGGTGATGTCGTCGAACACAATGACATAGCCGCGGTCGGTCGCCGCGGCCGTGCATTCGGCGCTGCCTCGATCGGTCCCGTCGGCGCTGCCGTTATCGGTCCGCTCCGCGGCGGCGCTGCCCGCGCGATCCGCGCTGCCGGCCTGCGGCTCTGCTCCAGTGCCGGGCCTTTCCTCCGCGGCGCCGCCGGTCAGGGGCGTGCACGCGCACATGAGCGCGCGGTGGCCGGAGGGGCCGTCGAGATCGATCTGCTCCCGCCATTCCTCCCGCCCCGCCGCGAAACGCACGACGAGCGCCGCCACGAACTGGCTGAAGCGCTCGTGGCCGGCGGCGAGCTCGGGCAGCGAGCGGCCCGTCGCCGCGGAGAGATCGACGCCGAGAATGAGCCCCGCGGCCTGATTGGCGATATGAACGGTGAGCGTGCGGTCGACCGCGAGCACGCCTGTCGAGAGCCGCGCGAGAATGATCGCGAGGCGTTCCCGCTCGCGCTCGACGGCTTGCTGGCTGCGCCGTGCTTCCTCGCGCGCACGGCGCAGGCGCTTCGTCATGTCATTGAACGAATGCACGAGAAACCCCATCTCATCCCGCGACGGCAGCGGCAGGCGCGTGCCGAAGTCGCCCTTACCGACCGCGCGTGTGCCCGCGATGAGGTCCTGCACCGGGCGCGTGAGCCGCTGCGCGGAGAAGATCGCGCCGTGGATCGCCCCGAGCATCGCGATCAGCAGGACGAGCGTGAGGGTGAGCTCGAAGCTCGACTTCAGCGGCTCGCGCAGCACCGCGAGCTCGCCGTACTGCGAGTAGGCGTGCTGCACGGCCTCCGAGAGCGCGCCGAGCTGCGGCGGCACGCCGTACACGGCATACACGTAGCGGTAATCGGGACCCGGCAGAACCGAGCCGGCCGCCATCGAGCCGACGGGCGCTGCGATGCGAATCAAATACTGCCCGTCGGGCTGCGGGTCGAGGCTCACATAGGGATGGCCCTGGCTCACCTGCCGCACGACATCGTCGGAGGGCGTCGCTGGAACCACGCTCGCCTTGACCCCATCGCTCGCGACCGCGAGCACGTGCTGGCGGCCGTCGAACAGCGCCATCTCGATGGCGTCGGTCGCACGGCGCTCGTAGTCGAGCCGGTTCAGCACCTCGCCGCCGGAGAGGTCGGCGAGCGTGCGCGCGAAGCGCTCGGTGCGCCACGAGTATTCGCGCATGCGGACCTCGAGCGCGGAGCGGGACAGCTCGAGCGCGTCGCTCAAGCCCTGCTTCACTTCCACCTTGAACCAGCTGTCGATGCCGCGGTTCAGGAAATCGAGCGAGAAGAGATAGACGATGAGGAGCGGCGCGATCACGAGCACGCCGAAGATCGCGACCATGCGCGCGGTGAGGCGCGATCCGGGCACGTGATGACGGTAGTCTCGAACCAGCTGCCAGACCTTGCGGCCGAGCAGCAAGGTGAGCACCATCACGCCGACGAGATTCGTGAGAAGGATCCACGGCTGCAAGCGTGAGAACTCCGAGGAGTTCTGCACGCTCTTTGCGAGCGTGAGCAGCGCGCCCGCGCCGATCGCAGCCCATAGCGCCGCGAGCCCGTAGCGGGTCCAGGACCCGCGCTTCGCGCTCATCTTGGGAGCGTCCATGTAAACCACCCGCTCACCCGATGCCAGTCGTTCGTCCAAAAGAGCAGCATGCGCAGCGAGGCCGGCAAGCGCCCGCGACGGATCCCCGCGCGCACGCTCACATGGTAGTGCTCCCTCGGCGCGAGCTGCGATTCGACGAGAACGGGCCAGCCGTCCACCTTGCCGAGAAAGGCGAGCGCTTCATCGAGCGTCGGAAAGCTCTGCTGCTCGCCTGTTTGAACGTTCCGCACGACATAGTGGTCGCTCACCGCGTGGTACGTGAGCTCCCGCCGCAGCGTCGCATCGTCCACGATCGGATCGATCCAGAAACGCCGGTCCCGCGTGATCCGCGCCTCCACGTCGAAGGCGAGCGTGACACCGTCGGCGAGCGCTTCGCGGATCGCGGGCGTGTTCGGGTATTCGATGCGGGCGTGCAACTGGTAGACGGACCGATCGAGATCGACATAAGCCGAGACCACTTCGAGCGCGCCGTCGAGCGCGTCGGCCGCGACGCGGCCGCCCGCCATGCAGAGCATTGCGGCCACGATCAGGGCGAAGGCGAAAGGTCTCATGAGCTGCCGCGAATGGATGACGCTCTCAGTTTCCCGCTGTTGCCTTTTCGAGACAAGCGAAATAGAAGCCGTCGGTGCCCGCCTCGCCCCCCGGAAGCAGCTGCACGCCGATCTCCCGGTCGTGCGCGCCTGGCGCGAGGCGAGCGGCAGACGGCATCGGCGCACGGCGCGCCTGCGGCTCCTTGGCAAGAAAGGAGGCGATGAGACGTTCGTTTTCCGGGGGCAGCACGGAGCAGGTGCAGTAGAGCAGTCGGCCGCCGGGAGCGAGCAGCCGAAATGCGGCGCGGAGAATCTCGAGCTGGACCGCCGCATAGGATTCGATGTCGCTCGGCCGTCGCAGGAGCTTGATGTCCGGATGCCGGCGGATAACCCCCGTCGAGGAGCAGGGAACATCGACGAGGATACGATCGAACGGCCGGGTGGCGGAGTGATCGATCGAGCGGGAGTGATCGGCCGAGGAGGAATGATCGACCGAGCGCGCCAGCTCGCGCACATCGAGCGCAGCGAGCCGCGCGGCGCGGCCTGCCCGGCGTAGATTCTCCTCGACTCGCGCCAAGCGCTCGGCCGACACGTCAGTCGCCACGAGCTCGGTGAGCCCCGGAGTCCATTCAAGCAGGTGCAGGGTCTTGCCGCCCGGCGCGGCGCAGGCATCGAGCACTCGCATGCCGGGCCGAGCATCGAGCAGTGGCGCAGCGAGCTGCGCGCCGGCATCCTGCACGGACACGCGCCCTGCCGCGAATCCCGGCAGGGCCTTCACGGGAACCGCTCTTTCGAGCTCGATCGCCGCGGGCGCCCAGTCGCCCAGCGCTCGCGCGCCGAGCCCGGCGGCCGCGAGCTCCGCCAGGTAGTCGGCGATCGTGCCGCGCGAGAGATCCACCCGCAGCACGAACGGCGGATGGGCATTGTTCCCCGCGAGGATCGAGCCCGCTTCGAGCGGCCAGGCCTTCTCGATCTCGCTCACGAGCCACCGGGGATGGGCGGTCGCGACGGCCGCATCGGCATCGAGGCGCGACAGAAGCGCCGCGCGCTCGGCCACGAACCGTCTCAGCACGGCGTTCACGAGCCCGCTCGCACGCGGCTCGCCGAGCGCGCGCGCCGCATCCACCGCCGCATGCACCACCGTCTGCGGGAAGCTGCGCGAGTACTCGATCTGATGCGCCGCCACGATCAGCAGGGCTCGAAGCTCCGGGGCGAGCGGCCGCCCGGCGCCGTGAAGCGCCGTGATGGGAGGCAGCAGCCGCCAGTACCAGCGCAGGCTCCCGAGCGTGATGGCGCGAATCGCAGCGCGTTCGCCCGAGCGCTCAAACGGCGCGAGCGCGTCTTCGGCCGAGCGGCCGTGCGAGGCCACCGCGGCAAGCGCCCGAGCCGCGCTCGCGAGCACTTGTGCGTGCGTGCGGCCGCTGCCCGATTCGCGCGAAGCCGCGCTCATCCCAGCCGCTGTCCTGCGACGAGCGGTACCGCTTGAATGAAGTCTCGCGCCGCAAGCACCCGGCGCCCAGGCCGCTGCAGCTCGGTGAGCGCGAGATTCCCCTCGCCGCAGCGCACGACGATGGCGTCGCGGCGGACGGCGATGATCGTGCCGGGCTCGGCCGGGCCGGCACCCTGCGCTCCGGCGGCGCGCTCCGGAACAGCCGGCTCCGACTCCGCGCCTGCGTGCGCCCCCTCGACCCCTTCGGCAGCGCCGTCCTCCGCCCGCGCTGAGAGGATGCGCAGCGCCTCCCCCGCCCACCGCGTCTCGGCGACGGGCCAGGGATTGAACGCGCGGACGTGCCGCTCGACCGAGAGCGCGCTCGCGCGCCAGTCGATCAGCGCTTCGGTCTTCGAGATCTTCGGCGCGTACGTCACCCCTTCGGCAGGCTGCGGGCGCGGACGCGACGTACCCGCTTCGATCTCTCGGAGCGCCTCGATCAGCGCCTCGGCGCCGAGCGCGGCGAGACGGTCGTGCAGCGCGCCGCTCGTCATCGCCCGATCGATCGGCACGCGCCTTTGAAGCAGCACCGGGCCGGTGTCGAGGCCCGCATCCATTTGCATGATCGTGACGCCGGTCTCCACGTCGCCCGCGAGGATCGCGCGCTGTATCGGCGCCGCTCCGCGCCAGCGCGGCAGCAGCGAGGCATGAATGTTGAGGCAGCCGAGGCGCGGCAGCGCGAGCACGGACGGCGGCAGGATCGAGCCGTACGCGACGACGACCAGCAGGTCCGGCCGCCACTTTCTGAGCTCCGCTCGACCCTCGGGCGTCGCGAACGACGCGGGCTGAGAGACGGGCAGGCCGTACTCCTCAGCAGCCTGTTTGATCGGGCTCGGCGTGACGAGCCGGCCGCGCCCGCGCGGGCGATCGGGCTGAGTGAGGACGCCGACGATGTCGTGGCGCGAGGCGGCGAGCGCGCGCAGGGCGGGCAGCGCGAACTCTGGCGTGCCGGCGAAGGCGATGCGCAAATCTTTGAGACTCAGTGGAGCTTCGGACCGCGGGATCGCGGCAGCGGGCTCAAGCCGCGCGCGCCTTGCGCTCCCTGCGCTGCTTGTCGAGTTTCTTGCGGATGCGCTCGCGCTTGAAGTCGGAGAGATAGTCCACGAACAGCTTGCCGTCGAGGTGATCCACCTCGTGTTGGAGGCACACCGCGAGAAGACTCTCGAGATCGCGCTCGAACGGCTCGCCCTGACGGTCCTGGGCGCGCACGCGGACCTTCGCGGCCCGCTCCACTTGGTCGAAGATCCCGGGCACCGAGAGGCAGCCCTCCTCGGTCTTCGCGGTGCCCTCGCGGCTCACGATCTCGGGATTCACTAACACGAGCGGGTCGTCGTGCTTCTCGGACACATCGATGACGACCACGCGCTTGCGCACGTTGACCTGCGTCGCCGACAGCCCGATGCCCGGCGCGGCGTACATCGTCTCGAGCATGTCGTCGATCAGCCGGCCGAGCGTCTCGTCGAACGCGGTGACGGGCAACGCACGCTCGCGCAGCCGCGGATCGGGATATTCCAGAATGGGAAGAATGGCCATCGCGTCACTACTTACGGGGTCGTCTACGGGGTTCGTCCGCGCCGCTCGAGGCCGCGCTCGCCGTGACCCACCGCACAAACTCGGCATCCGGCCATGTACCTGCCGGCGCGGCCGATTATAACAGCGCAGGTGCCGCCTCATCCGCATGTATAAGGAGCGGGAGGATGTTTTTCAATCAAGAGCTTAGGGTCGGCCTCGCATCCGGCCTCGCCTCACTCGCGCTTGCCCTGGCGGGGTGCGCGTCGAATCACGGCGTCTCGCGCCCGGAACCCTCGGCGGGCGCGACGACTGCGTCTGCCCCGGAGAGCGCGCCCGCCGCCGCGGACCTGACGGCCACGGAGGCTGCGATCAGCCATGCCGACGGGCGCGACACTGCCTCGGCCGCCACACCCGGCAGCGAAGCTACGCCGGCGGAGGCCGGCGCCAGTCCCGGCGCGTCCGGCGAGCCTGCGCTCACGCGTGATGCCATCAACCCCGGCGCACCGATGCGCTATACGGTCAAGCGCGGCGATACGCTCTGGGGCATCTCCTCGATGTACCTGCGCGACCCGTGGTTGTGGCCGGAGATCTGGTACGACAATCCCCAGGTCGCGAACCCTCACCTGATCTATCCCGGCGATGTGCTGGTGCTCGCCTACGGCGCGGACGGCAGGCCGCAGATCCACGTCGAACGCGGCGCGGCGCGCGGCGATGTCGTTCGCCTGGAGCCGCGCCTGCGCAGTACGCTGCTCAATGGCGCGATTCCGACGATTCCCTACTCGGCCATAGCGGCGTTCCTCTCGCGTCCCTCGATCCTGTCGGCGCGGGAAGTCGCGCGCGCTCCGCACGTGATTGCGTTCCGCGACGAGCACCAGGCCGGTGGCTCCGGCAACGAAGTGTACGTGCGCGGCCTCGATGCGCCCGCCGGCGCGCGCTTCACGGTGATCCACGTGGGCGAGAAGCTGCGGGATCCGGACAACGGCCAAGTGCTCGGCTATGAAGGGCTGTACACGGCGACGGCCGTGGTCGAACGGCCAGGCGATCCTGCGAAGCTCTCACTGCTCGACTCGGAGCGCGAGACTCTGCGCGGCGATGTGCTGTTCGCCGATACCGGAAGCACGCCGCTCAACTTCGTGCCGCGCGCGCCGCAGCGGCCGGTCCGCGGACGCATCGTCTCGGTCATCGACAATGTCCATCTGATCGGCCAATACAACATCGTCGCCATCAACCGCGGCACGCGACAAGGCGTCGATGCGGGCACGGTGCTCGCGGTGGATCAGGCCGGCGAGGTGGTGCCGGATCGGGGTCCTGCCTCGTATGACAGCTGGGGGCGAAGCGACACGTTCGCCCATCACGTGCGGCTGCCGGATGAGCGCGCCGGCACCGTGCTGGTCTTCAAAGCCTTCGACCGCATGAGCTACGCGCTCGTCGTCGGCGCCTCCGAGCAGATGCGGGTTGCGGATATCGTGCGCAATCCTTGAGGAATTCCGCGGCGTCTGGCGCCCCGGCGCCGCATTCCGTCATGCTCGTCCCTCATGGACGAGCGCCGAATCTGTGCGTTGTTCGCCCGCGCGCCGGGGCTCACGGCGCGGCACGTGCGCGCCGCCGTCGCGGCAGCGGGTGACCTCGCCGGTGTGATGGCGCTGCTCCGGACGGGCGGGACGGGCGGAGCGGTAACGCTCCCGCCGCGAGCCCGCGCCGTTCTCGACTCGCCGCCCGAGCGCCTGCTCGATGACGATCTTCGCTGGCTCGATGCCTCCGGCGCAGCGGCTGTACCCTGCACCTCGCCTCTTTACCCCCCGCGGCTCGCCGAAGCGGCGGGCGCGCCGGCCGTCCTCTACGTCCTGGGCGATCAGCGAGCGCCCAGCGCTCCGCAGGTTGCGATGGTGGGCGCGCGCCGGCCGACGCGCGGAGGACTCGCGACGGCACGCGAGATCGCCGCCGGTCTCGTCCGCGCGGGACTCGCGGTGACCAGCGGGCTCGCAGTCGGCATCGACGCGGCGAGCCACGCGAGCGCGCTCGATGCAGGCGGATTGACGCTCGCCGTCTGCGCCCACGGCCTCGATGTGCTCTACCCGCGGCAGCACCGATCCCTCGCCGAGCGCATCCGTGAGCGCGGCGCGCTGATCTCCCCTTTTCCGGCGGGCGCGCCGCCGGCCCGCTGGCGCTTCCCTTGGCGCAACCAGGTGTTGAGCGGCCTCTCGCTCGCCACGCTCGTGGTCGAGGCCGCCCGGCGCAGCGGCTCCCTTCACACCGCTCATTTTGCATTGCAGCATGGCCGGCCCGTCTACGCGGTGCCGGGCTCGATCCGCAGTCCCCTTTCGGGCGGCTGCCACGAGCTGCTGCGGCGCGGCGCGCGCATCGCCGAGAGCGCGTCGGACATCCTGCGAGACCTCGAAATTCCCGCACCGGATCAGGCGCCTGCATCAGCCGCAGCAACCGGCGGCGGCACAGCTCCTGCCGCAGCCCCCGCCGCAGGCCCATTGGACAAGGGTTCGGAAATCCTGTTAGATGCGCTCGGCTTCGAGCCGGTGAGCCTCAATGTGCTCGTCGAACGGACCGGGCTGCCTTCGAGCGGCATCGCCTCGATGCTGCTGATGCTGGAGCTTGCGGGACGTGTCGCGCCTCTTCCGGGCGGACGCTACTCCCGACTGGGCTGAAGTGTGGCGATGACAACCAGTGTTCTCGATATTCTGATCTATGTCTTCGACCGCTACATGCTGGATGAGGCGCCGGAGATGCTGGAGCGGGACGATCTCGCGCGCGATCTCGAGCACGCGGGGTTCGGCCAGGCTCACGTCGAACGCGCGCTCGACTGGCTCGCGGCGCTCGTCGAAGCCTCCCATCGCGGCGCGGAGCGTTCAGAAGGGACCCCTTCGGCGAATGATCCCGCCCCGGCTCACGCTCGTTCGGCTTCCGGCGGACCGCCGGTGCGCATCTTCTCGGAGGGCGAGCTCGCGCGGCTCTCGACCGAGTGCCGCGGCTTCCTGATGACGCTGGAACGACTGGGAGTGCTCACGCCGTCGCAGCGCGAGGTCGTCGTCGAGCGCATGCTCGCGCTCGATGCCGACGAGCTCGATACGGAGCAGCTGAAGTGGGTGGTGCTCATGGTGCTCTCGAGCCAGCCCGACGGGACCGACGCGTTCACCCGGATGGAGCAGCTTGCGCTTGATTCCCCGCCGCGCCCGCCGCATTGAGGGCAGCCGGTCTTTTGCGCCGCGGCGCCTCGGCAGCGGCCGCACCGATCGCGCAGGTCGTGCTCGGACCGGCCCGGGTCGCGCTCGCACCGTTCCGTGGGCGGCTACGCTACCGATCCAGCCCGATCGCAGCGCCGCCGCCTCGATCGCAGTACGCCGCTTCGATCGCTGATCGCGGCTCGCCCGCGCTCTTGATCTCGAGGGTTTTCCACGCTCATGGCTGACAATCTGGTCGTAGTCGAATCGCCGGCCAAGGCGCGCACCATCAAGAAATACCTCGGCAGGGATTTCGACGTGCTCGCCTCCTACGGACACGTGCGCGACCTCGTGCCAAAAGAAGGCGCGGTCGATCCCGACCGCCGCTTCGCCATGCAGTACCAGGTGCTCGACAAGAGCGAGCGCCACATCGAAGCGATCGCCCGCGGCCTGCGCAGGGCGAAGGCGCTCTACCTCGCGACCGATCCGGACCGCGAGGGCGAGGCAATCGCCTGGCACCTGCTCGAGATCCTGAAGGAGCGCGGCGAGCTCGACAGCAAGCAGGTCCATCGCGTGGTTTTCTACGAGATCACGCGCAATGCCATTCGCGACGCCATCGCCCGTCCCCGCGACATCTCCGCGGAACTCGTGAACGCGCAGCAGGCGCGCCGCGCGCTCGACTACCTCGTCGGCTTCAATCTCTCCCCGCTCCTCTGGAAGAAGGTGCGACGGGGCCTCTCCGCCGGGCGCGTGCAGAGCCCTGCGCTCAGGATGATCTGCGAGCGCGAGGAGGAGATCGCGGCGTTCAAAGCGCGCGAGTACTGGACGATCGAGGGTGACGGCGAGCACTCCGCGCAGCGCTTCCCGCTCAAGCTCGTCGAGTATCGCGGCCAGAAAGTGGAGCAGTTCAGCTTCACGAGCGAGGCGGCTGCACGCGAGGTCGAGCGCACTGTCACCGCCGCCGCGCGAGGCGAGCTTTCCGTCCTCGCCGTGGATCGCAGGCAGCGCCGCCGCAATCCCGCGCCGCCCTTCACCACCTCGACGCTGCAGCAGGAGGCCGCGCGCAAGCTCGGGTTCAATGCGCGCCGCACGATGCGGCTCGCCCAGCAGCTCTACGAGGGCGTGGACATCGGTGAGGGCAGCGTCGGCCTCATCACCTACATGCGCACCGACTCGGTTGCGCTTGCCGCGGAGGCCGTTAGCGAGATCCGCGCGACGGCGGCGCGGCTGTACGGAGCGGAGGCGGTCGCCGAGGAGCCGCGCATCTACAAGACGAAGTCCAAGAACGCCCAGGAAGCGCACGAGGCGATCCGTCCCACCTCCGCCTCCATCGTGCCCGCGGACATCGAGGGGAAGCTCGACGGCGATCTCTATCGGCTGTACGCGCTCATCTGGCGACGCGCCGTCGCCTCGCAGATGAGCCACGCGGTATTCGACACGGTTGCGGTGGATCTCCTCGCAGGGTCCGACGGAGGCGAGCACCATCTACTGCGCGCGAACGGCTCGACGCTCGTCAAGCCCGGCTACATGGCGGTGTATCAGGAGGACTCGGACGATCCGGCTGCGGCGCTCGAGGACGGCGATCATGCCCTGCCAGCGATGCGCCCGGGCGAGCGAGTAAAGCTCCTCGCGATCCATGCGGAGCAGCATTTCACCGAGCCGCCGCCCCGCTACACCGAGGCCTCGCTCGTCAAGGCGCTCGAGGAGCACGGCATCGGCCGTCCGTCCACGTACGCGACGATCATCTCGACGCTGCAGGAGCGCGAGTACGTCGAGATGGACAACCGGCGCTTCGTGCCGACCGACGTGGGCAAGATCGTCAACCGCTTCCTCACGCGCCATTTCCACAAGTACGTGGAGTACGGCTTCACCGCGGAGATGGAGGACGAGCTCGACGCCGTCTCGCGCGGCGAGGAGGAGTGGACCACGCCGCTCGAGAAGTTCTGGAAGCCGTTCATCCGCGACGTGGAGCGCACCGACAGGAACGTCTCGCGCGAGGAAGTCGCCCAGGCGCGCGAGCTCGGCCGGGATCCGGCGACGGGCAAGCCCGTGACGGTGCGCATGGGCCGTTACGGCCCGTTCGTGCAGATCGGCTCCAAGGAGGATGAGGAGAAGCCCCGCTTCGCCGGCTTGAGGCCGGGCCAGAAGATGGACGCGATCACGCTCGCGGAGGCCCTGGAGCTGTTCAAGCTGCCGCGCACGCTCGGCGCGACGGCAGCCGGCGAGCCGATCGTCGCGAACATCGGCCGCTTCGGCCCCTATCTCAAATACGGCGACAAATACGTCTCGCTGCGCGAGGACGACCCGTACACGATCTCGCTCGAGCGCGCGCTCGAGGTGATCCGTCTCAAACAAGAGGCGGACGCGAACCGGATCATCGCCGACTTCGGCGATGGCGTGCAGGTGCTGAACGGCCGCTACGGACCGTACATCACGGACGGACGCAAGAACGCAAAGATCCCAAAGGATCGCGACCCGAAGTCGCTGACGCCCGAGGAGTGCCGCGCGCTGCTCGCCCAGGCGCCCGAGCGGGGGCGGCGGGACGCGCGCCGGGCGCGAGGCGCGGGAGTCGAGCGAGGCACGGGGGCCAAGCGAGGCACGGGGGGGGGAGTCGAGCGTGGCGCCGGGACGCCGGAGGCAACAGAGGCGCGTTCCCGCCGCGCCCGCGCTGCCGTTCGCCCTGCGCCGAGCGGGAAGAGCGTCGAGTCGGAGCGGCGGCGAGCGGCGGGACCAGCACCAGCACGCCATGCGCCGCATGCGATCGCCGCGCGGACCGCGAAGACCAGCGCCGTGCGCGCCGCCAACGGCGAAGCCGTCGCCGCGAGGGGGGCGGCGGATGGGCGGATGGAGCGCGCCCGCGGGCGAAGTGCAGAACGCGCGGCCGGAGCGGGCGCCAAGCGGCCTCGCGCCGCCCGGACGGCCGGGCGCTCCACCGTGGCGGCCTCGACTTTCGCGCGCAAGCCGACGCAGGCTGCGGCGACTCGCAAGACCGGCCGGCCTGGCGCGCGGCGAGCGCGGTGAGGCAGCGCCCCCATCCGCTACCGCCATCGTTTCCATGCCGGCAACTTCGCGGACGTGCACAAGCACGTCACGCTGGCTGCGCTGCTCACGGCCCTCAAGCGGAAGGAGAAGGGCTTCCTGTATCTCGAGACTCACGCCGGGCGCGGCGCGTATGACCTCGCAGACTCCGCGGAGAGCCGCGCGTCGGCGCCGATCATCGAGCGGGTGATCGGGAGCGCCGGGCCGCGAACGGCGACAAGCCGCGCGGACTCGGCGGATCGCCGAGACGGCTCGGCGGCACCCGACGGCGCCGTCCATCCTGAGATCGCGGCCTATACGCAGGCGATCGCCTCCTGGCGGGCCGGTACAGGTCGTCCGCTCGCCTATCCCGGCTCTCCGCTGATCGCTGCGATGCAGCTGCGTCCGCAGGATCGGGCGGTGCTGATCGAGCTGCTGCCGGACGAGGCGGCGGCGCTTGGGCGTGGCCTTGCGGCGTGGCCGCGCCTGAAGGTCGTGAACGCCGACGGGTTCGAGCGCTTGAAAGCGTTCCTCCCGCCTTCCGAGCGGCGCGGGCTCACGTTCATCGATCCGCCTTACGAGGAGACGCAGCAGGACTTCGCGCGGGTCGCGGCCTCGATCGCCGAGGCGCTACGGCGCTTTGCGACGGGCATCATCGCCGTCTGGTACCCGATCAAGGACGCTCGCGATACTGCCGCGTGGCTCGCGACGGTGCGGCCGCGCATTTCGCGCGAGACGTTGGTAAGCGAGCTCTGGCTGCATCCCTGCGACTCGCGCGTGGCGCTCAACGGCTCGGGGCTCCTCATCATCAATCCGCCGCACGGCATCGCCGAGCGCATGCGCGCATGGCTGCCCGCTCTGCATGCGCTGCTCGACGCGCCGGGCGCGGGCGGATGTAGAGTGTTGCCGGTTGAATGAAGCATGAAGCGGTAATGAGCGCTCCGCACGACAGTCCCGATAACTCTCACGGCGCCTGCGAAGATCCCGGCCGCACGGACGGCCGAGTGGACCGCGCGGATCGTCGCGACAACTCACGGATCGACGAGTACGGCGTCATCGGCCACCCGGTGGCGCATAGCTGGTCGCCGTTCATACATGGGCTCTTTGCGCGACAGACCGGGCAGGCGCTCGTCTATCGCCTGCACGATGTGGCACCGGAGCACTTCCGCGAGCACGTGCTCCGCTTCGCGGCGAGCGGCGGGCGGGGTCTCAACATCACGATCCCTCATAAGGTCGCCGCCGCGGAGCTTGCAGAGGAGCTGACGGCGCGTGCGGAACGCGCCGGCGCCGTCAATACATTGTCCTGCGACGGGGCGCGCATCCGCGGAGACAACACGGATGGCGCCGGCCTCGTTTGCGATCTCCGCGACAATCTCGGTGTTGCTGTCGCAAAGCGCCGCATCCTGATTGCGGGCGCCGGCGGCGCGGCGCGCGGCGTGATCGCGCCGCTTCTCGAGCTCGAACCTGCCGAGCTGGTGATCGCCAATCGCAGCGCTGAGCGTGCGCGGACACTCGCGGCCTATTTTGCCAAGCTCGGGCCGGTGCGCGGCTGCGCCTTCGGCGAGCTCGCGGCCGGCGCGTTCGATCTCATCATCAATGCAACCTCGGCGAGCCTAACCGGCGAGGTGCCCGCGATCCCCGACGCGGCGGTGAGCGCCGAGACCGTCTGCTACGACATGGCGTACTCCAAGACCGATACCGCATTCGTGCGCTGGGCGCGAGCGCGCGGCTGCGGCTGCGCCGTGCAGGGCTGGGGCATGCTGGTCGAGCAGGCGGCGGAGTCGTTTCGACTCTGGCACGGCGTGCGACCGGATACGGCACCCGTGCTCGCGCTGCTGTGCAGCAGGACCGAGCCTGCGCCTCACGTCTAGCCCTCCACGCCGTTCTCGAATCCGCACCGTGACCTGGAGCTCCCGCGCGCTCCGGCGTCATGCCCCGCTCAACGCATCGTCACCAGCTCCTCGGCCGAGGTGGGGTGGATTGCGACGGTGTCGTCGAAGTCGCGCTTCGTGGCGCCCATGCGTACGGCGACCGCGAAGCCCTGCATCATCTCGTCCGCGCCTTCCCCGATCACGTGCACTCCGACGACGCGCTGCTCGGGACCTGCCGTGACGAGCTTCATCTGCGCGCGCGGCTTGCGCGCGGTGAGCGCGTGGTACATCGGGACGAAAGCGGACTTGTAGACCTTCACCTCATCTGCGTACAGCTCACGCGCGGCGGCCTCGGACAGTCCCACCGTGCCGATCGGCGGGTGGCCGAAGATCACGGTGGCGACGTTGTGGTAATCGAGATGCCGGTCGGGATGGCCGCCGAAAAGTCGATCGCTGAGGCGGCGGCCGGCGGCGATGGCGACCGGCGTCAGCTGCAAGCGTCCCGTCACATCGCCGATCGCATAGACCCGCGGCACGTTCGTCACCTGATACTTGTCCGCGGTCACAAATCCACACGGATCGACCTGCACTCCGGCGCGCTCGAGCGCAAGGCCTTCGATGTTTGGCGCCCGGCCCACTGCCCACAGGATCGTATCGACAGGCCCGATGCGGCGTCCGTCGCGCAGCGTAAGCTCGAGGCCGCCCTTCGCCTGTCCCGCCGATTCCGGCCACGCGTTCGTGAGCACCTCGATGCCGTCCGCACGCATGATCTCGAGAGCCGCCTCGCCGAGCAGGCTCTCGAAGCGCTTGAGCACCCGCTCGCCGCGGATCGCGAGGGTGACGTGCGCGCCGAGAGAGGCAAGGATGCCCGACAGCTCGACCGCGATGTACCCGCTGCCCACCACCGCGACGCGCTCCGGGCGCCGCTCGAGCTCGAAGAACCCATCGGAAGTGATGCCCAGCTCGGCGCCCGGAATGTCCGGCAGCAGAGGGCGTCCGCCGGTCGCGATCACGATGTGGGACGCGGAGATCGTTCGGCCCTCGACTTCGATGGTCTCAGGACCCGCGAAGCGCGCAAGGCCGCGGACGAGCTCGACTTTCTTGTTCGCGAGGTTGCGCTCGTAGATGCCGTTGAGCCGGGCGACGTAGGCGTCGCGTGCCTGCTTGAGCGCGAGCCAGTCGTGCCGGGGGGTGTCCTGATGCCCCGGCGCCAGCTCGAATCCATACCCCGGCGCATCGTGCAGCGTGTGAGCGATCTCGGCGGCGTTCCACATGACCTTCTTCGGGACGCAGCCGACGTTCACGCACGTGCCCCCGAGACGGCCTGCCTCGGCCAGAAGCACCCGCGCCCCGTACTCCGCCGCCCGCTGCGCGCAGGCGAGGCCGCCGCTCCCGCCGCCGATCACGATGAGGTCGTAGTCCGCCATGTCGCCCCCGAAGCGCTCGAAGGACGCATCTTAGCCGACACAGCCCGGGCGACGGGGCGGTCGGATGGACGGAGCGGCCCCGGCGACGGGGTGGATGGGCACGCGGCGGCTCGCGCCCGCGTGCCGGCCCTGGCTGCCGATCCGAGTGCCCGACTCAGCCGATACGCCCGTGCGACAGCCGGAGGGGCGCTAAAATGCCCATCCCGCCGGGAGTCGAGTCCCCGCCGGGGATCGACGCCCATGAACAATCCGCTCCTCACCGGCGGGCAGCTGCCCGCCTTCGCTGACATTCGGCCCGAGCACGTCGAGCCGGCGCTGCGTACGGTGCTCGATGAGAACCGCGCGCGCATCGCAGAGCTGGAAAGGCTGTCCGATCCGACGTTCGCGACGCTTGTCGAGCCGCTGGAGGACATGCACCACCGCCTGACGCGCGTCTGGTCGCCGGTGAGCCATCTCAATGCAGTCATGAATTCGCCGGCGCTGCGCGAGGCGTACAACGCCTGCCTGCCGCTCCTCTCGGACTATCAGACGGACCTCGCGCAAAGCGAGCCGCTGTACCGCGCCTATCTCTCGATCGCCGAGCGTGAGGGCCCGCGGCTCACGGCGACGCAGCGGCAGGTGCTGGAGCATCAGATCCGCGACTTCCGGCTGGCAGGGGTCGGTCTCGACCCGACCCTCAAGGAGCGCTTCAAGGCGATCATGCTCGAGCTGACGCAGCTGCAGGCGAAGTTCGAGGAGAACGTGCTCGATGCGACGAACGGCTGGTCGCACCATGTCGCCGACCGCGCCGATCTCGATGGCCTCAACGACATCATCATCGACCAGGCGCGCGAGCGCGCCCGCAAGCAGGGTGTCGAGGGCTATGTCCTCGGGCTCGATCAGCCGACCTATGTGGCGGTACAGACCGATGCGCGATCGCCGGCGCTGCGCCGCGCGTACTACGAAGCCTGGGTGACCCGCGCCTCCGACCAGGGCCCGAACGCCGGCCGCTGGGACAACGGCGGCGTCATGGAACGCATCCTCGCGCTGCGGCACGAGGCGGCTCGGCTACTCGACTTCCCGAATTTCGCGGACTATGCCCTCGCGACTCGGATGGCGCGCTCGGTGGACGAGGTCATCCGCTTCCTGCGCGAGCTCGGCGCTGCGGCCCGTCCGTTCGCTCGGCGCGAGCTCGACGAGCTCGAGGCCTTCGCTGGCCGGCGGCTCGAGCCCTGGGATGTGAGCTTCTACTCCGAGCAGCTGCAGCGCTCCCGGTTCTCGATCTCGCAGGAAGAGCTGCGGCCCTACTTTCCGCTGCCGCGCGTGCTGGCGGGCCTATTCGAGGTCACCGAGCGGCTGTTCGACGTGCGCATCCGCGAGCGGCCGGGCGTTGCCGTCTGGCACCCCGACGTGCGCTACTTCGAGATCGAGGAGGCAGGCGGCCGTCCGGTCGGCAGCTTCTACCTGGATGCCTACGCCCGGCCCAACAAGCGAAGCGGCGCTTGGCAGGACGAGTGCGTCGGCCACAAGCGGCTGTCGCGCGGCGAGGAGGTGCGTCCGGTCGCCTATCTCGTCTGCAACTTCCTGCCGCCGGGGGAAGGCCGCCCGGCGCTCCTCACGCATGACGACGTGCTCACGCTCTTCCACGAGTTCGGGCACGGCCTGCATCACATGCTCACCCGAGTGCCGTATCCGAGCCTCGCCGGCACGAACGGCGTCGCATGGGACGCGATCGAGCTGCCGAGCCAGTTCCTCGAGAACTACGCCTGGCACCCGGACGTGCTGCGGCGGATGGCGAGGCACGTCGACACAGGCGCCGCGCTGCCCGAGGACAAGCAGGCGCAGCTCATTGCGACGCGCAGCTTCCATGCAGGGCTGCACATGATGCGGCAGCTCGAGCTCGCGCTGTTCGATTTCCGGCTGCACTCGGAATACGACCCCGCGAGGGGGGGGCGGATCGCCGAAATCCTCGCCGAGGTGCGGCAAGAGATGGCCGTGATCCCCGTCCCGCCGTGGAACCGGTTCGCGCACAGCTTCGCGCACGTGTTCTCGGGCGGCTATGCGGCGGGCTACTACAGCTACAAGTGGGCCGAGGTGCTGGCCGCCGATGCTTTCGCGGCGTTCGAGGAGCATGGCGTCTTCGATCGGACGACTGCCCGGCGCTTCCTCGACGCAATCCTCTCGCAGGGCGGCAGCCGCGACGCGCTCGAAGCCTTCGTGGAGTTCCGGGGCCGCAGGCCCGACGTGCGCCCGCTGCTCAGGCAGCACGGCATCGCGGCCTGAAAGAACCGGCACCTTGAAGGCCCCAACCTTGAAGGACGGCCCCGGGTCGGGCGTCTCCTTCGTGCAGGCGGCCGCGCCGGAAAGGCGTGGCGCGCGGAGCGGCCGGGGATCATGCGGCCTTCCCGGCCGTTTTCCTGGGGTATGACGCCGCATAAACTGTGCGGCGCGTCGCGGGTGCCGCCACGCTTCCTTGCCTACACTCCGCGGGTATCCCGCTGGGATCGAGCGGCAGCAGATGACACAACGACAACCACAACCATGAACGTCCGCCGCAACGACTTCGATGTCACGAACACGGTCCAGGTGAGCTCGACGGCAGCGGTCCAGTCCGCCGTCGAAGGACTCTACCTCGACACCTGGCCCGATCTGCGGCTCGAGCCGATCTCGCGCTCGTTCGATTTCTTCGACCGGTTGTTCGCCGGCGAGGTGCCGGGCTACTACGGCGTCGATACGGTCTATCACGACCGCCAGCACACGCTCGACATCACGCTCGCGCTGGCGCGGCTCATCGTCGGCTACGAGCGGCAGCAGAAGCCGCCGTTCCTCCTCGGCTCCGAGCGGGCGACCGTGGGCCTCATCGTGGGACTCTTCCACGATGTGGGCTATCTCCGGCGGGCGGTCGATGGCCCGGCGTTTCGCCACGGCGCGGAGCTCACCCGCGTCCATGTCTCGCGAGGCGCGCGCTTCCTCGAGGAGTACCTGCCGACCGTAGGCCTTGCGCGCTGGGGGCCGATCGCGCGCGAGATCGTGCATTTCACGGGTTACGAAGTGCCCTTCTCACAGATCGCCGTTTCCGATCCTCTCGACATCACCCTCGGCCATCTCGTCGGAACGGCCGACATGATCGGGCAGATGGCCGACCGCTGCTATCTCGAGAAGTGCCGCGACCGGCTGTATCCCGAGTTCGTCCTGGGCGGGATGGCGCTCCCGATCGCCTCGAACGGGGGACGGCAGGTCCGCTATGCCTCGGGCCTCGATCTGCTGCGCCAGACGCCGGAGTTCGTAGCGGAGACGCGGGCAACTCGCCTCGACGGATATTTCCGGGGCGCCTACCACTACCTCGAAGTGCTCTACGGTGGGCGCAACCCGTACATGGAAGCGATCGACCGCAACGTCGACTACCTGCGGCAGATCCTGCGCAGCGAGAACTGGCGTCTCTTGCGGCGCAATCCCCCTGTATTCTCCGCGCTCTCCGATCCGATGGCCACCGTCCGCGGGCTCATGGTCCGCTACCTGCACCGCGCCTGGGTCGGCGAATCCCCGCGTTGAGCTTTCAGACAGTCGAGCGAGCGCGGCCGCGGCCTCGGTTTGCCCGCTGCGCGCCTAGCGCCGCCCCACTCACGCTGCTCCACCAGCGCTCCGCCACCGACGCGGGTCCACTGTCGCTGCTTTGAGACGGAACTCGAGTAGTCGCGCGCGCCGGCCCGCGTTAACATCGGGAAACAATCAAAGGGGAACCGGCTGCCCGGGTCGGACTTCGTGACCGGACCGCAGCCGATCGATGAGCGGCGCTCGCGCCCAACGAGTCGCACAGCCGTCCGGGCCTAACCGGGGCGCCGCCGGGGATCGGATATTTGAGCGCAGTCAGTCTGAAGCTGAAGTACGCTACCGCCGCCTTCGTGGGGGTGCTCGCCGCTGCGCTCGCCCTGGCAGGTCTCTTCGCGATCAAGCAACTGCACGAGATGCGCGAGCTCGAGGCGCTGGCGCACAATGCTTCCGGGCCGTCAGCCGAGCTCGTGGTCCGCATGGCGGAGTCGAGCGCGCAGGACTTCCGTACGGCCATTGTCCTCGCGGGCGCTCTCGCACTGCTCGGCGGTCTCGGCGGCGCCGCGCTCGCGTGGCGGGCGGGGCGGAAGCTCGAGCAGCCCATCGTCGCGCTCATCAAGAGCGCCGAACGCATTGGCCAGGGCGACTACTCGCGTCCGCTCGACGTCGCGCGGCGCGATGAGATCGGCGAGCTGCAGCAGGCGCTCGAGCGCATGCGCCACAAGCTCCGGCAAACGACGATCACGAAGGACTATCTGGGCAGCGTCTTGAACGGTCTGACGGACGCCGTGTTCGTCACCTCGCCGGACGGGGTCGTGAAAATCGCAAACCAGTCCGCCTGTAAGCTGCTCGGCGCCGCCGAGGCGGAGCTCTTGGGCCGCAACATCGTCACGATGCTCGATGAGCGCGAGCGCGAGAGATTCGATCTCGCGCAGGCGGCGCACGACACGCGCGAGACGATCGTGCGGGCCCGCCAGGGCGATGCCATTCCGGTCTCGCTCACCGGCTCGCCGATCGCGAGCGACGACCCGCAGTTCCAGGGCAACATCTTCGTGGCGCGCAACATCACCGAGCGCAAGCGCCAGGAGCGGCGCATACGCTATCTCGCGCGCTACGACGCGCTGACGAGAGTGCCGAACCGCATGCAGTTCCAGCACCTCCTGCAGCAGGCGATCGCGCGCGGGATCCGCGGCAATCAGGCCGTCGCGCTGCTGTACCTCGACATGGACCGGTTCAAGGAGGTCAACGACACCTTCGGCCACGGCTCCGGAGACCGGGTGCTCGAAGTGCTCGCCGAACGGCTCACCCGCTCGCTGCCTCAGGGGACGACGGTGGGGCGCCTCGCCGGAGATGAGTTTGCCCTCTTCATCGAGGGGCTCCCGCCCGATACGGACAATCGCGGCCCGGTCGCGCACCTCGCCCGCTCGATCCTGACGGAGGTGAGCCGGGCGTTTCAGCTCAATCAGCAGGAGGTCTTCCTCACGGCGAGCATCGGCGTCGCGTTCTGTCCCAAGGACGCGGAGAACGTCATCGACCTCATCCGCAACGCCGATGCCGCGATGTACTACTCGAAGCAGAACGGCGGCAACACCTTCGCGTTCTACTCTCCCGAGATGAACGCCGCCGCGGTCGAGCGCCTGATGCTGAAGAGCAAGCTGCGGCGCGCCCTGGATCGGGATGAGCTCGTGATCCGGTATCAACCCAAAGTCGACCTGCGCAACGGCCGGATCATCGGCGCCGAAGCGCTGCTGCGCTGGCGGCTGCCGGGCCACGGCGACATTCCGCCGGGGCATTTCATCCCGCTCGCCGAGGAGACGAATCTGATCCTCGACATCGGCGAGTGGGTGTTGAACCGCGTCTGCATGGACTACCGCAGCATGCAGGCCAAGGTCGCCGATCCCGGCCGCGTCTCGCTCAATCTCTCGCTCAAGCAGCTGCGGCAGGCGAGCTTCATCCTGCGGTGCCGCTCGGTCTTCCGCCGCTACGGCGTCTCGCCGACCCATTTCGAGCTCGAGATCACCGAGACCACGCTGATGGCCGACGCCCAGCGCACCGTCCGGCTGCTCGACGAGCTGTATGCGATGGGACTGCACCTGTCGATCGATGATTTCGGGACGGGGTACTCGTCGCTGTCGGCGCTGCAGCAGTTCCCCATCGGCACGCTGAAGATCGATCAGTCCTTCGTGCGCAACGTCACCGAGGATGCGGGCGATGCCACGATCGTCCGCACCATCATCGACATGGGCCGCAGCCTCGGCATGGAAGTGATTGCCGAAGGAATCGAGTCCCAACGCCATCTCGAATACCTGCGCTCGCATCACTGCCACTTCGGCCAGGGCAAGCTCTTCGGGGAGCCGCTCTCGCTGGAGGAGCTGCTCCAGCTCCTCGCCCGTCAGGCCGCCGGCACCCCGCCTTTCGCCCATCTGCTGCCCGTCGAGGCCGCGACGCGGACGGCGTGAGCGTCCCTACAATGGCGCCATGCTCGCCAGCGAGTCCGCGCCCGATGCTTCAAGGTCTTCCGGCGCCGCGGCATCGCGAAGGCCGCGCCGCGGCTGGCCGCGCCCGCTGATCGGCGCGCTGCTCGCGATCTGGCTCGGCACCGCCTACTGGCACACCCACAAGCCCCTGCTTCCGGGCGAGCGCGTCGCGAGCCGCTGGTACGCGGCGGCTCCGGCGGACATTCGCTTCATCGCCGATGTGACCGCGGCGGACGGGTACGGGCGGCCGGTCGTGAGCCACGCGGCTTTCGACGACATGCTCGAACTCACGCGCTCCGCGCGGGAATTCATCGTGGTCGATGCCTATCGGTTCTCGACCGAGCCACTGAGGGATGCCTCGCATGCAGCGGATGGCGCACCGGGATCGGGTCACCCCTCATACGGGCGGAACGTGGCCGCGGAGCTTCGCGATGCGCTGATCGCGCGCAAGCGGGCGGAGCCGCGCCTGCGCGTGCTGGTGATTGTCGATCCGGCGAGCGTCGCGTTCGGCAGCCGCCGCTCGGCGGACCTCGATCTGCTCCGGCGCGGCGGCATCGATGTGGTCGTGACCGATCTCGATCGGCTGCGCGACTCGAATTTCCTCTACTCGAGCCTGTGGCGCCTCGCGGTGAGATGGTGGGCGGGCGGAACGCATGCGCCGGAACGCATTGAAGCAGCAAGCGCCGGGTGGCTCGAGGCGGCGAACCTCAAGGCGAACCGCCGCGACCTGCTCATCGCCGACGATGGCCGCGGGGGTCTCGCCGGCATTCTCTCCGCGACCGAGTTGAGCGCGGCGGGCGACGCCGATTCCAACATTGCCATGCGCCTCGCCGGACCTGTGCTCGTGCCGCTGCTCCGGAGCGAGATCGACATCGCGCGGTTCTCGGGCTGGAGGGGAGTGCTCGGCGCGCCGACCGAGCGCGATGCGCCGGCGCCCGAGCCCGCCGGAAGCGACCCGGCCGAGCGCGGACACGGCTCCGACTCGACGCTCGAGGTCCGCATTCTCACTGAAGGGGCCATCCGCGACGCGCTGCTCGCGCGCATCGACGCCGCGCGGGCGGGGGATACCATTGATATCGCGGCGTTCTCTCTCTCCGACCGCGCGGTGATCGAGTCGCTGGTTGCTGCGAGCCGCCGGGGCGCCGTCGCGCGACTCATCCTCGATCCGGGAGAGGACGCCTTCGGACGCGATGGCGCCGGCAATCCGAATCGCTCGGTGGCCGGCGAGCTGCTTGCGGCGAGCGATGGCGCGATCCGCGTGCGCTGGTATCGGACGCACGGCGAACGCTTCCGGGCGGCGCTGGTACTGATCCGCGGGCGCGAACGCTGCTGGCTCACGGCGGGCTCCGCGAACCTGACGCGGCGCAGCCTCGGCGATTACGACCTCGATGCGGACGTGGCGGTCCTCGTCCCGCACGACTCGGCGCTCGCAGAGCAGGTCATCGACTACTTCGACACGCTGTGGAGCAACCGCGCGGCGGTCGGCATCGAATACACGGCCGACGTGGGCGTGTACGCGGACGCCTCCCAGCTCGACTACTGGCGCTACCGGCTGATGGAGGCCTCCGGGCTGGCGCGGTATTGATTCAGCGCTTCGCCTGTAGATGCGCCTCGAGGAACCAGAGGTGCTTGTCGAGCTGGCGCGAGATGCCGGTGAAGAGGTCCGCCGTGTCAGCATCGCCGATCTCGTCCGTGTCGGCGATGGCCTTGCGCACCTTCTTACCAAAGTCGGCGAGCGCGTTCGACAGGGCGTCGACGTGCTGCAGGCCCTCCACGATGTCCTGCGGATACGGCGGCAGGCTCGTCGTGCGCGCCACCGAGGCAACAGTGCCGTGCGCCGTGCCTCCGAGAGCGGTGATGCGCTCGGCGATCGTGTCCACGTGCTCCTCGATGTCCTCGGCGATCTTGTCGAAGAGCTCGTGAAGCGCGATGAAATGCGGACCCTTCACGTTCCAGTGCGCATGCTTCACCTGGGCCGCGAGGTCGATGGCGTCGGCGAGCCTCGCGGAGAGAATCTCGACGGCCTTGGTGCGAGTCCTTGGAGCAAGATCGTTGCGCGTGTCGTACACGGAATCCTCCTCGCGTCGACGCAGGAAGCTTGATGTGACGCTCGATGTGCGGAGATTCTGCGGCAGCGGACGGCAGCGGGCAATCGGGGCTTCGGATCGCCCCGATAGGCGCGGTCTATGATCGAGCGGCGGCGATCAGGTGTCGTCGCGATAGCGGCGAACGCGGATCGCGACGACGAGGAGGCCCGCGGCGACGGCAAGGCCGATCCACAGATCGATGTTCGCAAACGCGTTGAGCGGCTCCATCCCGCTGAAGAGCTGCGCGGGTTGACCCCCGCTCCCTCCGCTCGAGTAGAAGAAAGGTCCGGAGAACACCCGCTCGAACCATTGCTCCCACTGCGACTGCCAGCCGGGACCGAGTCGGTAGAGCAGCCAGCTCGAGAGATGATGCGTGCCGAAGGCGATGCGTTCCACGATGACCGCGATGAACGGGGGGAGGATCGCCCAGAGCTGCACGTTCCGACGCGCCCAGGCCGAGATCGCGAGCAGATAGGCGGTGAGCGGCGCATACCAGAGCACGGCGGCCACGAGCCCGACGAGCGAGAAGGCCTCCGCGCGCAGCCATGCGCGGCCGTTCCAGAGCGCGGGCGGCGCCGATCCGGCGAGCCCCCGGATCGACCAGATTGCGTACGCGGCGAGACTCGTCAGGAGCGTGACGGCGAAGACGAACGCCGGCACGAGGAAGATCGCGACCAGCGCCTTCGAGAGAACCGTCTCGGCATCCGAGACGGGCATCGACTTCCAGAAGAGAATGCTGCGATCGCGGCGCTCGTTGTACAGGCACGCGGTGGCGTAGAACCAAAGCACCACGGACATGACGAAGTACTGGGCGAACCCGAACCCGAGCACGACGAAAGCGGCGACGAACGACTGAACGGTCTCGGGAGCGCGGCCCGCGCCGTTCGCCGGCAAGGGAAACTGCCCGGCGGGGAAACTCACGCGGCCGAAGATCGCGCCGAGCAGCAGCGCGGCGGAGACGACGAGCGGTGCGACCCAAAGGGCCGGATGCTCCCACAGCTCCCGCCTCACCAGCGTGAGCATCGGATGGGTGGGGACGGCGCGCACGGCGGCCTGCGGCGCCGAGGCGGCGCGAGCTTCGATGGACTCATTCATGCCCCGCGCCTCCCTTCGAGACTCTGCATCTTGGCCACGAACAAGTCTGCGATCGTCGGCGCGCGCACCTCGCCCAACGGCTCCAACTCGCGCGCGCTGCGGCCCTCGTAGAACAGCGCCGTGCGGCCGAAGACTTCCCGCTCATAGAACGGGTGCAGCTCGCGGGCGCGGCTCACGACGTCCGGGCCGACGGTCAGTTGAAGATAGCGGTCCGGGATCGCCTCGACAGCGCTCGACAGCGTGACGTGCCCGCCCGCGAGGAAGATCACATCGGTGAGCAAATGCTCGACTTCCTCGACTTGATGCGTGGTGAGCAGGATCGTCCGTTCCTTGTCGAAGTAGTCGTTGAGGAGCGTGTCGTAGAACGCGCGCCGATAGAGCAGGTCGAGGCCGAGCGTCGGCTCATCGAGCACGAGGAGCCGCGCGTCGATCGCGAGGATCAGCGCGAGGTGCAGCTGGGTGACCATGCCCTTCGACAGCTCGCGCACGCGGCTCGCCGCGCGGATGTCGGTCCTGCGGAGGAAGTCCTCCGCGCGCGCTCGGTCGAACCGCGGATGGACCCCCTCGACGAAGTCGAGCGCATTGCGCACGCGCAGCCACTTCGGCAGCACGGCCACATCGGCGATGAAGCAGACATCCTGCATCAGCCGGTCGCGCTCGGTCCGCGGATTGCGCCCGAGCACCGTGAGCGCGCCGTCGAAGGCGGTGAGGCCGAGGATCCCTTTGAGCGCCGTCGTCTTGCCCGCGCCGTTCGGGCCGATGATGCCGACGATCCGCCCAGACTCGACCGTGAAGCTCACGTCGTCGAGGGCTCGCCGGGCACCGTAAGATTTGGAAAAGCCGCGCGCCTCAATGACGGTTGTCATGGTCATTCCCGGCCTCAGGCCAAGGGTTGGCAGGCGGCGCGGGAACGTTCCGGAGCAGGTCACCGGGCGAGAGCCCGAGACGCTGGATGGTCGCACGCACCTTGGGCCACTCCTCGGTGAGGAATCGCTCCCGCTCGTCCTTCATCAGCGCTTGGCGAGCGCCGGGCGCCACGAACATGCCGCGGCCCCGGCGCTTCTCGACGAGGTTTTCATCGACGAGTTGCTGGTACCCCTTGAGGACCGTCAGCGGATTGAGCCGAAACTCGGCGGCGACGCTCCGGACGGAGGGCAGGGGATCGCCCTCCTTGAGGACGCCTTCGAGGATCATGGCGACAACACGGTCCCGCAGTTGCCGATAGATCGGGAGACTGTCATCCCAGTGCGGGTCCATCGAGGTTTCGGCTTCGCTCCGTTACGGCAATTTACCGCTCTACTGTAGCAGAGCAGCCGCGAGACACCCCCACGTGATGAGCACGTTCACGGCAAGGGACACTGCGCCAAAGAGGACGATCTGACCGAAATCGCGATGGGTGAGTGCGTTCATGAAAGCTCTCCAGTTACTGTGGCGGGCACCATGCCTACCTACATGGTGTTATATGGTACTACAACACTAGTAATGTAGCAAGCCACACCCCATTCGCCAGCTTTCAGCCCCCCTTTCGGCCCCGTTTTCGCTCCCCTTAGCCCTCATCCGGCTCCGTTCGTCCCCCTCCCCCCCGATCCGACCCCCTCCATCGATCCACCGCGCGCCTCCATCAAACCCGTCAGCACGGAGGAGGTTGTACGCTGGGTGCGCGAGGATCGGGAGCATGAGCACTGATGCCGGCTTCGCTGCTGGTGGCCGACGGCTCCGTGCTGCTCGAATGGGTGCTGCCTGCGGATGACGGGCCGGACGCCGACCAGGCGCTGCTCCTGCGCGAGGCGATCCTGAATGAAGCCGTGCAGGGACTCGTTCCGGCGTCGTGGCTCTACGAGATCGGCAACACGGTGGCGCGACGCTTCCCCTCACATGCAATGTCATGGCTTCCAGCGCTGATCAAATTCGGGCTCATGGAATCGATGCCCTCACAGCGCTGGCTCGCCAAAGTGCTGGAATTGACGCGCCGCTACGAAGTCTCATTTTGTGAGGCGGCCTACCATGCGGTCGCTCTCGTTCATGGCGGCGTGTTCGTCACCGCAGACGCCCAGTGCGTCCATCGGGCTCGAGAGGCCGGATCGGTCATTTCGCTTCGCGACTGGCAGCCGCCTCGGACCCTCCCACCCGACGCAGCCAGATGACCTTCACGCGCGACTTGCTGCGCCACCTGCGTGGGCATCCCGCACGCTGCCACTGAAGGAAGAGATCCCGGTCCTCGGTCCAGATCGGACATTCGTGGACGACACCGCGGCCAGCCGGCCGATCGAGAGGTCGACTACAATCTGCCGCTCTTCCCAAGCGGAGCCTCCATGAAACCAGCAGTCAATGTCGCCATCACGGGCGGAGCCGGCCAGATCGGCTACGCGCTCGCCTTCCGCGTCGCCTCCGGCGCCCTGCTCGGAGCCGAGCAGCCGATCAACCTCCATCTGCTCGAGATCACGCCGGCCCTGCCGGCGCTCAACGGCATCGTCATGGAGCTCGAGGACTGCGCGTTCGCGACGCTGAACCGCATCGTGGCGACGGACGATCCCAAGGTCGCGTTCCGCGACTGCAACGTCGCTCTGCTGGTCGGCGCGCGGCCGCGCGGGCCCGGCATGGAGCGCAAGGACCTCCTGCTCGCGAATGCGCAGATCTTCTCGGCTCAGGGCAAGGCCCTCGGCGAGGTTGCCTCGCGCGATGCGAAGGTGCTCGTCGTCGGCAACCCGGCGAATACCAACGCGCTCATCGCGCGCGCGAACGCCACGGGTCTCGATCCCCGCAACTTCACTGCAATGACCCGCCTCGACCACAACCGCGCGCTCGCGCAGCTCGCGGCGCGGACAGGGTCTCATGTCACCGCGATCCGCCGCATGACGATCTGGGGCAACCATTCCTCCACGCAGTACCCCGATGTGAGCCATTGCACGGTCGACGGCAAGCCCGCGAAGACCCTCGTCGATCAGAAATGGATCGAGGAGACGTTCATTCCGACGGTGCAGCAGCGCGGCGCCGCGGTGATCAAGGCGCGCGGCTCGTCCTCGGCCGCTTCGGCGGCTTCCGCCGCGATCGACCATGTGCACGATTGGGTGCGCGGCACGCAAGCAGGCGACTGGGTGAGCATGGCGGTGCCGTCCGACGGCAGCTACGGCATTCCCGAGGGCGTCATCTACTCGTACCCCGTCACCTGCCGCGGTGGGGCTTACGAGATCGTCCAGGGGCTCGCCATCGACGACTTCAGCCGCAAACGAATGCAGGCGACGCTCGCGGAGCTGCATGAGGAGCGGGACGGGGTAAGGAGCCTGCTCGGCTGAGCGGGCAAACGCTCGCAATGCGGCGGTCCGCGATGCGGCAATTCGCGATTCGACGGTTCGCGAGCCCGCGGTTCGCGACGCTGCGACTCGGGATGCGGCGATCGCGATCCACCGGCCGCGCCGGCGGTCGCCGCGGGGTCGCGGCCCTCCTCGCCATGCAGGCGTTCCTCGCCGCGCCGGCCTCCATCGCCGGCGCGAGTCTCGTCGGTGGTGCATTGCTCACCGGCAATGTAGCGTTCGCAAGCTCGGGGCACACCGAGGGCGGCGTCGAGGGCGCGGAAGGCCGCTACAGCGTGGTGTTCGGCATCGATGAAGCGCGTCCCAATCCGCGCCTCACGCCGGGCGCGACGAATCCCGCCGTCGCGCAGGACAACATTCATGCGACGATCTGCCGGCGCGGCTATGCGAAGACGATCCGCCCGCCGAGGCAGTACACCGAGCGCTTGAAGCGGCGGCAGATCCGCGAGTACGGCTACACCGATCGGCGCCTGCGCGATTACGAGGAGGACCACCTCGTGAGCCTCGAGCTCGGCGGCTCCCCCACGAACCCGAAGAATCTCTGGCCCGAGCCGCGCCACGTCATCGGGGGCTGGGGCTCAGACGCGAAGGACCGGCTCGAGAACCGCCTGCACACGCTCGTCTGCCGCGGACGGCTCCCGCTCGCCGAGGCACAGTACGCGATCGCGCACGACTGGATCGCGGCGTACCAGCGCTTCGTCGGCCCCACTCCGGCGAAATAGATACAATCGCCGGCATGCTCGGCGCGCTCCTCACGTTGATCGTGATCGGCGCGGTGGCTTATGCCCTGGCGGTCGCCCCGGTCGGGGGCGTCATCGCACTCGTCACGCTTGCCGCGATTGTGATCCTCGCGTATCGGCGGCAGAGCCTCCTCGCGTTCTCGGCGACCTTCACCGTCCTGCTCGCGGCGTATACCGTGGTCGGCCCGCCGGCGGGCGCTTGGAAAGGAGCGCTCTGGTTCCTGCTCGCGCTGCTGTGGGCGCTCAACATCCGGCCGCTGCGCCGGGCGCTCATCAGTCGGCCGTTCATGCGGACGTATCGGCGGCTCCTGCCTTCAATGTCCACGACCGAGCGCGAGGCGCTGGAAGCCGGCACGGTCTGGTGGGACGGCGAGCTCTTTACCGGCGCACCGCGCTGGGAACGCCTGCTCGCGACGCAGCCCCCGCAGCTCTCGGCGGCGGAGCAGGCCTTCCTCGATGGGCCCTGCGAGGAGCTGTGCCGCATGATCGACGACTGGGACATCACGCATCGGCGCGGCGACATGCCGCCGCACGTGTGGGAGTACCTGCGGACCAGGGGCTTCTTCGCGATGATCATCCCGAAGAAGTACGGGGGCCTCGAGTTCTCCGCCTACGCCCATTCGTGCGTGCTCGCGAAGATCGCGAGCCGCAGCACGACGGTGTCCTCCACCGTTGCCGTGCCCAACTCTCTCGGTCCCGCGGAGCTGCTCAACCACTACGGCACGGAGGAGCAGAAGAATCACTACCTGCCGCGGCTCGCGCGCGGCGAGGAGATCCCGTGCTTCGCGCTCACGGGCCCGCGCGCCGGCTCGGACGCCGCCTCCATTCCGGACACCGGCATCGTGACACGTGGCATGTGGCAGGGTCGCGAGATCGTCGGGATCCGGATCAACTTCTCGAAGCGCTACATCACCCTTGCGCCGGTCGCGACAGTGATCGGCCTCGCGTTCCGCCTGTTTGATCCGGAAGGGCTGCTGGGTGAACGCGCCGGCGCGCGCGGTGCCGATCGCTCCCGCCGCGACCCCGGCGATATCGGGATCACCTGCGCGCTCATTCCGCGCGGCACGCCGGGCATCACGATCGGGCGGCGGCATTTCCCGCTCAACATCCCCTTCCAGAACGGGCCCATCCAGGGGAAAGACGTCTTCGTCCCGCTCGATTTCATCATCGGCGGCCCGCGGATGGCCGGCCAGGGCTGGCGCATGCTCGTCGAGCAGCTGTCCGTCGGCCGCTGCATCTCGCTGCCTTCCAATGCCACCGGCGGCGCGAAGGCGGCGGTCTGGGCGACCGGCGCCTACGCGCGCATCCGGCGCCAGTTCAATGCCTCCATCGGCCGCTTCGAGGGCGTGCAATCGATCCTCGCGCGCATGGTCGGGCTCACGTACATCATGGACGCCGCGCGCTCCGTCACGGCCGGCGCGATCGACGGCGGCGAGAAGCCGTCCGTCCCCTCGGCGATGCTCAAATGTCACGTGACGGAGATGGGCCGGCAGGTCGCGAACGACGCGATGGACGTGCACGGCGGCAAGGCGATCTGCATGGGACCGCGCAACTATCTCGCGCGCGGCTACGAGAGCGTGCCGATCGCGATCACGGTCGAGGGCGCCAATGTGCTCACGCGGAGCCTCATCATCTTCGGCCAGGGCGCGGTGCGCTGCCATCCGTTCGTGCTGCGCGAGATGAACGCGGCCCGCGACCCCGACAGGCGCCGCGGGGTCGATGAGTTCGACCGCGCGCTGTTCGGCCACTTGGGTTTCGCGATCTCGAACGCGGTGCGCTCGCTCGTGATGGCGCTCACGCTCGCGCGGCTCGAAAGTGTGCCCGACAAGGGACCCACACGGCGCTATTATCAGCACGTCGTCCGCTTCAGCGCATCGTTCGCGCTCGCGGTCGATGTCGCGATGCTCACCCTCGGCGGCTATTTGAAGAAGAAGGAGAACCTGTCCGCGCGGCTCGGCGACGTGCTGTCGTCGATGTATCTCGCCTCGATGGTCCTCAAGCACTACAACGACGAGGACCAGCCGCCCGAGGATTTGCCGATCGTCGAATGGGCGTGCCGCCACCTGCTCTATCACGCGCAGGAGCAGCTGCACGGGTTCCTGCGCAACTTCCCGAGCCGCTTCCTCGCGGGCGCGATGCGGCTATTCATCTTCCCGCGCGGCCTCACGTACTTCGCGCCTTCCGACCGCCTCGGCCGCCGGCTCGCGGAACTCGTGACGAGCGCGACCGAGTCCCGCGAGCGGCTGTGCCGGTTCATCTATGCGACGCGCGAGCCGGGCAATCCGCTCGGCCTGCTGCAGGAAGTGTTGACGCTCGCGCCCGCCGTCGAGCCGATCGAGCAGCGCATCCGCGTCGAAGGCGTACGCACGGGCCGGGTGACCGCTCTCGATCTGCCGGGCCGCATCGAGCAGGCCGTCGAAGCGGGCATCATCACGCGGGCAGAGGCCGCGACGCTGGCCGACTTCGATCGCAAGGTGATGGAGATCATCGCGGTCGATGATTTTGCGGCGGAGGAGATCGGCGCCTCGGCGGAGCCGCTGCCACGCCAGCCGGCGATGCCCGGCGTTCACGTCACATGAGCGAGGTGCCGGCAGGGATCGCAGGCAGCCGCACTGCCGCCGCGACTGCGATCCCCGGCGCCGGGGCGTCGCGCCGCTGCGCCAATTGCGGCGCGACGGTGACGGCGCGTTACTGCGGCGAGTGCGGCCAGCGCGTCGAGCACGCCATCCACTCGCTCGGCCATTTCATCCGCGAGGCTGCCGAGGACCTCACGCACGCGGATTCCCGGCTGTGGCGAACGCTTCTCGCGCTGCTCGTCCGGCCGGGCTTCCTGACTGCGGAATTTCTCGCCGGGCGCAGGGCGCGCTATCTGCCGCCGATCCGTCTCTATCTGGTGCTGAGCCTGACGTTCTTCCTCCTCGCAGAGGCGACCCCGGCGCGTCTCGTCGTAGTGCTCGACGAACCGAGCGGCGCGCACGTGCTCGGTCCGCGCGCCGCGTCGGCAGCGCTGCAACGCCGGGAAGATTGCGCGCAGGTCCGGATCGGGGGTCCCTTGTCGCGCCTGCTCGACCCGCAGCAGGTACGGGCCGCCTGCGAGCGGATGCAGCTCGACAAGGGCCGGTCGCTGCACGCGTCCATCTTGCACATCGTGCCGCGTGCTATGTTCGTCTTCCTGCCGCTCGTCGCGCTCGTCATGAAGCTGCTCTATTGGCGGCCGCGCCGGCTTTACCTCGAGCACCTGCTGTTTCTGATTCACGATCAGGCGTTCGTGTTCCTGTTGTTCGGACTGTGCGCAATCGTCGCGCTCACGCCGGCCGCCGCGGCGGCGGCCCCCCTCTACGCGGCCGCCGTCCTCTACACCATCGGATATCTCTATCGGTCGATGCGCCGCGTATACGCGCAGAGCCCGCTTCTGACGACCGGCAAACTTGCGGTTCTCGCTGCCGCATATCTCGTGAGCGCGGGCATCATGCTCGTGCTCACGAGCCTCTACAGCCTCGCGGCGCTCGGCCAGGCATCGGGCTGATCCTCACAGTGCTAACCGCGCACTGCTCGAACCGCGCCGAGTTAAGTAATATCCGCGTATGTATCTCTCGTTCTTCGGGCTCAACGAGAAGCCGTTCGCTATCACGCCGGATCCGCGCTACCTCTATCTGAGCGAGCGCCACGCCGAAGCCCTCGCTCACCTGCTCTATGGCATCAACGAGGCGGGCGGATTCGTGCAGCTCACCGGGGAGGTCGGCACCGGCAAGACGACGGTCGTGCGCTCGCTCCTCGCGCAGGCGCCGCAGAACGCCGAGATCGCGCTGATCCTGAACCCGCGGATGACCGCCCCGGAATTCCTCCTCACCATCTGCGAGGAGCTGGGGATCGGGGTTCCGGACTCGGCGACCGGCAGCTTGAAGGACCTCGTCGACATCCTGAGCCATTTCCTGCTGCGCGCGCACGGGGCCGGCAAGCGCGTCGTGCTCGTGGTGGACGAGGCGCAGAACCTCGCGCCGGACGTGCTCGAGCAGGTGCGACTGCTCACGAATCTCGAGACGAACACCCAGAAGCTCCTGCAGATCATCCTCATCGGCCAGCCCGAGCTCCGCGACCTGCTCGCGCGCAACGAGCTGCGCCAGCTCGCGCAGCGCATCACCGGGCGATATCACCTCCGCCCGCTGCTCGAGCAGGAGACGGCGGCCTACGTCCGTCATCGCCTGCGGGTCGCCGGCGCGACGAACGATATCTTCACGCCTCACGCGCTCACGGAAGTGCATCGGCTCTCGGGCGGCGTGCCGCGCGTCATCAACATCATCTGCGACCGTGCGCTGCTCGCGGCCTACACCCAGGACCGGCATCGCGTGACCACCTCGATGGTGCGGCGCAGCGCCGAGGAGGTCTTCGGCCGCCGACTCCCGCCCTGGTGGCTCCCGTGGAGCGCCCTGGCAACGACGGCCGCGGTGCTCGTCCTCGGCGCCGTCGCTCTGTGGCAGCTCGCGCCCCGGGAGGCGGGGAGGCACGCAGGTCCGCCGGCAACTGCCGCGCGGCATGCGCCAGCCACCGGCAGAGTCGAGGGTGCCGGGATGACGGGCGCCGGCGCGACGCCGGTGTCGCTCGGCGCTCCCGCGACGCTCGCGAAGCTGCTCGCCGCGCACGCTGCGGAAACCGATCCGGACAGCGCGTTCGCCAGGCTCTTCGCGCTCTGGGGCGCGCGCTACGTCGCCGGGAACGTGGACCCGTGCACGCAGGCGCTGCAACAAGGGCTCGAATGCTTCGTGCAGAAGGGCTCGCTCGCGCAGCTGCGGCTCTACAACCGGCCGGCCATCCTCGTGCTGAGCGACGATGCGGGCATCTCCCACCAAGTCGTCCTCTCGGGGCTCGACGACGAGCGGGCGCGCATCGATCTCGGCGGGCCGCACGCAGTGCCGATCGCCGAGCTCTCGCGCTACTGGTTCGGTGATTTCGTGCTGCTGTGGCGGCCCGCGATGCGCCATTTGAAGCCGCTGTCGCTCGGCATGCGCGGCGAGGACGTGCGCCAGCTGCGCGAGCGCCTGGAGCGGCTGAAGGGCATCCGCAGCAGCGAGCCGGAGAGCGATGTGTTCGATGCCGGCCTCGCCCAGCTCGTGCGCGACTTCCAGCGCACGCACCGCCTCGCGGTAGATGGGGTCGCGGGCATGCAGACACTCGTCGTCCTGAACAGCGCGACCGCGGAGCCGCACACGCCGCTGCTCCTCGCCGCGAACGTACACGGCAGCTGATCCATGTCTTTCATTCTCGATGCCCTGAAGAAATCGGAGGGCGAGCGCCAGCGCCAGAGCGGGCCCGCGCTGTTTGAAGTGAAGGTTGCCCCGCCGCGCCACCGTTACGCCGTCTGGGCGGTGGGGCTTGGTGCCCTGCTCGCGGTCAATCTCGTCGTAGTGGGTTGGTTGCTCTGGCGCGGGGGGGCATCTCGGGCGGGAACTGCGGGGACGGCGGCGGCTTCCGTGTCCGCGGCCGCGGCGCCCTCCACGGTGTCCGCAGAGCCCTTGGCGGGGCCAACGCGCTCGGTGGTGGGGACGCAGCCAAGCGGAACGACGCAGCCTAGCTCGGTGATGCAACCAGGCGCGGCGGCGCAACCAAGCGTGACGGTGCCCACGGCGATGGCGGCCTCCTCCGCCGCCGGCGGCGTGCCCGGCACTGCGACGGCATCGCCGCCGACTGCGGCGGCGAACATCGGCAGATCAGGCGGCGCGTACGCGCCCGCTGACTCGGCCGAGACCGGCACGAACCCGGATGACCTCGCGCCGGCGGTGGAGCCGCGCCGCCAAATGCCGCAGCCAACGGGGCAGGCAATGGGTGAGCCGCCGGGCGAGAGGCAGAGCGGCGTGATCCGAGCAACGGCGAGCGGGCTGCCTACGTACCAGGATGCCGCCGCGCAGCCGGGGGCCAACATCCCCGACCTCAAGCTCGACTTGCACGTGTACTCGCCGCAGCCCGATCAACGCTTCGTGTTCCTCAACATGATGAAGCTGCACGAGGGCGACACGACGCCGAAGGGCGTGCGCGTCGAGCGCATCACGCAGGACGGGGTGATCCTATCCTATCAGGGCAGGGAGTTCGTGCTGCTGAAGCCCTGAGCCCTCACGCGCCGGGCGGCTGCCCAGCTCCGCGCTTCGGGCGGGTGGCCGTGCCGCCTGAGCCCTCACGCGCCGGACGGCGCACGAGCCGCCGCCCGGCCTGCCGGGGGGAGTCCCGCGCGATTCCGCGCGCGTCAGGCGCGAGGCTGGGGTTGATCCATCACCTCGATGATCTCGCACGTCCCGTCGCCTGCGAGCTCGAAGAACTTCTCGATATGCCGGACCAGCTGCTCACGGGAGCTCGCGCGGAGCAGCGCGTAACCCGCCGCGGGCATCAGGCTCGAGCCGGCCACTGGCCCGTCCTCGACAGTGAAGCGGCCCTGGCGGCGGGGTGGCGGGCGACCTTCATTCCGGTATTGCGCGATTTGATGGCTCCGGTCGTCACCAGGACGCCGGTTTTGGACATTTCCTCGACGAGGCGGCCCATCTGCGCCATGTGCTCGGGGTCGGGCGGACCGCTCGGCGGCACGGCGGGGATACAGAGCGAGAGGAACATCATGTCGGGTCTCCTGCAGTTCCGAATGGTGAACGTTTGCGGAGAAGTAGCCGAACGGACGCGCGGCGTTTCGACAATGGCTACCGGCCGGGGGGCGTTTTGACAGCGGCTATCGGCCGGGTGGCTGCGCGCCGGGGGATTTGGTCCGGTCCACCGCGGGCCAGCGCTTCTCGGCCGCCGGCAGCGGCGCCTCCTTCCCCGTCATCCTGTCGATCGCGATCGCGTAGACGGTCACTTGGTCGAGCCGGGGAAAGTAGCCCCGCGGCCGATCCCACCCGGACGGAGAGTACTTCGACATGAACGCCTCGAAGAACGCCTGCTTCGCCTCCGCGCTCTCGATGATGCGGATCCGGCCGAAGACGACTGCGCTCCGGTAGGCGAGGGACGTGTCGCACTCGAATCGGCCGTAGGGAAAGACTTCTCCCGGCTCGTCGATCTCGAAGCAGACTCGGGAATCGTGCTCTGCATTGGCTCGCAGGTGGCCGCGTGCGCTCGTGTTGTGCACCCAGATCTCCCCCTCGCGCCATACATAGAGCAGAGGGACGACATACGGCCATCCGTCGGAGCCGACGCTCGCGAGCCGCCCGCAGAACCCTCGCTCGAGAAGCTCGCGCAGCCTGGCTGCGGGCATCTCCCTGTCGGCTCGGCGGAGCGATGGAAGCTGGCTCATGAGAGGTCCTCGCGTTCTACCAGGTGAGATCGACGAGTATCGGCCGGTGATCGGAGCCGATGCCGGGACCACGCTCGAACCGCCGCACCACGATGCCCGGCGAGACGAAGGCATGATCGATCTGGATGCCGCCGAACGGCAGGAACGTGGGCCAGTTCGACTGCCACCCGGCGCCCTGAGCGGCCCATTCGAGGCCGCTTTCCGCGACGAACGCCTGGAAGTGAGGCGAGAACGGCGTCACGTTGAAATCGCCGGCCATGACGAGCGGCGCCGGGGTGGAGCGGGCGAGCGCGGCGAGCTGCTGCAACTCTCGGTTGCGTTCGGCCGAGACGGCACGACCGAGAGGCCACGACGGATGCGCCCCGATCAAATGCATCGTCCGCCCCTGAACGTTCAGCGTGGCGGCGACCGTCGGATCCGCGTGCGGTCCCATCGCCACCGTCTCGGCGCGCTCGAGCGGCCAGCGCGAGAGGAGCAGCGTGCCGTGAGAGTCCCAGAATGCGTTTCGCGGCGCACCCTCCGCATAGTACTGATAGGGGAATTCGTCGTGCAGCGACCCGAGCGCCGCGCGCCAGCGCGGCGTGGCCTCCACGAGCACGGCCGCATCGGGCCGCGCGCGGCGGAGGAAATCGATGACGCGACCGTAGTGCGTGTTGTGGAACAGCACGTTGATGGACGCGACGCGCAGCGATGGTCGGGCGATTTCGGGGGCGCCGCGCCGGCCCGCAGTCGAGCCGGCTGCCGGCCCCGCGACAGCGCCGCGGATGACGCTCCCTCCGTCGAGAAGGGACAAGGCGGACCATCCATTCACGGCCAGCGCGACGACGGCGGCAGCGGCCCAAGTCCAGCGCCTCGCCCATCCGAGGACAGCGAGCGCAGCGAGCGCCGCGGCCGCGTACTGCAAGCGGAAATGCACGGCGAGGTCGCCGACCCACCACGACGACGCCGTCGCCGCAAGCAGCGTCGCACCGAGTGTGAAGCCGGTGACGAGCATCGCCGCGAGCGCGAAGCGCTTCGCGGTCAAGCGCGCCATGACGGCTCCATCATGCGTCTCGAGGACGAGGGAGCTGCGCCATGCATTGCCGAGGGACCTGCGCCGGTGAAGAGAGCGATGCCGGCATTGCACCGCATCATGCGTCGGGGCGCACAGACACACCGCTTCATGATGATCGATTTCACAGAATCTCCTGGTCTCCCGCGACAAAGGAACCCACTCTGGGCCATCGTCATGCCCATCGCCATCCATCGGGGGACTCCTGCCCCCGCCGTCCCGAGCCCGAGACTGCGCCGCCGGCCATGAAAGCGAGACTGTTGATCGTCGACCGCGACGCCCACTACCGCGAGTGGCTGCGGCATCACCTTGGCGTGCTCTGCCCCGATGGAACGATCACGACGTTCGACGTGCCGGAGCTCGAACGCAACTTGGGCTCGATCACGCGCGCCGATTTCGACCTGCTCTTGCTCGCGGCGCCGTTCGGTGAGAGCCCCGAGGATCCACGCTCGGAAGGGCTCGACCGGCTCCGGCAGCTCCGCGGCTCAGCGTCTGTGCCGCCGATTCTGGCGATCGCGGAGGACGGCAACGAGCTCACCGCCGTTCGAGCCATCCGGCTCGGCGCGGTCGATTATCTGCCGAAACGGCTCATCACGCCCGAGCGGCTGCGCACCGCCGTGCAGCTCGCGTTGCGACGCCGGGGGCTCGAGGCGGCGCAGCGGCAAGGCGAGCGACAAGGGACGGCGCCTGAAGCGGCGCTGCCGCAAGCCCCGGCCGGCGGCTCGGGCGGTCCGATTCCCGGATACACGATCCGCCGCACGATCGGCCAGTCCGAGAAGGCGATCGTCTATCTCGCCACGAGCGCGGCGCTCGGATTCGACGTGGCTCTGAAGGTGAGCCGGGCAGAGCGCGACGAAGCGGGCGACCGTCAGCTCCTCGCCCGCGAGCACGCGGCGCTCTCGGCGCTGCGCCATCCGGCGATCGTCGAGATCTACGACTACGGCGTGGATCAAGGGCGCGAATACCTCGCGATGGAGTACTTCCCGCGCGGCGATCTGAAGGCTCGGCTGCAGCGCGGCATCCTCGAGCCCGACGTGCTGAGATACGTCGAGCAGATCGCGCGGGCGCTCGATGTCGTTCACACGGCCGGCATCTTTCACCGCGATTTGAAGCCGCCCAACGTGATGCTGCGCGAGAACGACGAAGTGGTGCTGATCGATTTCGGCCTCGCGCGCGCCGTGCACGGCGGACTTCAGAGCACACGCAAGGGCGTCCTGCGCGGCTCCCCGTACTACATGAGCCCCGAGCAGGCGCTCGGCGAGAAGCTCGATGCGCGCACCGACCTTTACAGCCTCGGGATCATCTTCTACGAGATGTTGACCGGAAAGAAGCCCTACACCGGGACGTCGGCCATCGAAGTGCTGCAGCAGCACGTGAGCGCGCCGATGCCGCGGCTGCCGCCGCTGCTCGATCACTTGCAGCCGCTGCTCGATGGGCTCACCGCGAAGTCGCCGGATGATCGATTCGCGAACGCCGCGCAGGTGGTCGAAGCGGTCTCCGGCATGCGGCAGCTGCGCGAAGCGGGCGGCAGCGTCGCAGCTTAGCGGCCTCGCGCCGCCCGGCGAGCTTTCACGCGACGGCGCGCGACGGCGCGCGGCGGCTGCGGCGAGCGCGAGACCCCGCGGGGCTGCGCCTACTTCGCCCCCGCCACGACCGGCCGCACGCTGGGCTCCGTCACGATCTCCGATCCGCGCACGCTTTCATAGCGACGTCCGAGCACATAAGCGATCGGGAACCAGATCGCGGAGACGACGACGCCGAGAACGGCGAGCCCGCTCAATCCGTAAGCCAGCACCGCGGAGCTCGCAGAGGCCGCGAGCAGGTCGCCGCCGCGGTAAACCACCGTGTCGATCACGTTCTTGGCCTTGTACTTGCTCTCCTGGTCCACCACGGTGAACAGCATCTCGCGCGCGGGCTTGGCGACAGCGTATTCCGCCACGCGCCGCACGACCTGGACGCTCCCCAGGATCAGCAGCACCGGTGCGAAGATCACGCCGATGAACGCAACAGCCATGACGACCGGATTGAGCAGCAGACCGGCGGTCACGCCGAAGCGCTGAATGAGACGCCCCGTCCCGAACAGCTGAATGAGCACGGTGAGGCTGTTGACCGCCAGATCGATGGTCGCGAAGGCCTGCGTGCGCGCGGCGCGGCTCGCGAAGGAATGGCCGATGATGTCCTGCAGCTCGACGTAGACGATGGTCGAGACGGAAGTCATGACGAACAGGAAAAGGGCGACGAGCAGCAGATAGCGCGATCGGAAGAGCAGCGTGAAGCCCTCGAAGGGATTCTTGCCGAGGCGGCGGTCGAGGGTCGTGCGCTGCGCGTCGGGAGCCTCCGCGGCGAGCCGCCGCTTCTCGCCGGCGAGCAGCACGACGAGCGCCGCGGTCAATGCAAAGCCGGCCGCGGAGATCAACATCAAGCCGTCGTTGCCGACCCGCTTCGCGAGGAAGTCGACGACGGCCGGACCGAGAATGTTTCCCGCGGTGCCGCCTGCGGCGATGAAGCCGAAGAGCCGCTTCGCCTGGCCGCGGGAGAAGAGGTCGGCCATGAAGCTCCAGAACGCGGACAGGATGACGAGGTTGAACGTGCTCACCCACACGAAGAATCCCGCCGCGAGCCACCGCTCCTGGTAATGCCCGCCTGAGAAGAGCATGTAGAACCCGAGCACGCTCGCGGCAATGATGCCGTATACCCAGGGCAGGAAGGCCGCGAGCTTCACGCGGGCGGACAGCATCGCGTAGAGAGGCGACACCACCACGCTCAGCAAGAACGTCGCGAGAAACAATTCTTGCAGGTGCTTCGCGCCCCAGACAGTGCCCATCGCATCGCGCACGGGCTTGACGACGGCGTAGCTGAAGAACAGGAAGAAGAAGCAGACGAACGAGACCAGCACGGGCCGCAGCTCGACCGGTTCGATCGCGGCGAGCGCCTTGAACGTGCGGGCGAGCCAGGAAGGCTGCTGAGCATCGGCCATGAATGAGGTTCCTCTCGAGGCGCCATCGGCGCAAGCAGGCGGCAGGTCGCTTCCGCGATTCGGCAGCCGCGAGCGCACTATATCCAAGCGGATTCCCGGACAGAAGCCGCGCACCCACGCAAAGGAGCTCCTACGGACGGCCACGGACGGCCGCACTGTTGACCCGTCAAGGCGCCCGGCCGGCGAGACTCGCGTCGTGCTCCGGCGCGATGGCTTCGGGCGCGGCGTCGGCCGCGCGCTGCGCCGCATCCCGCCGCGCCGCGTAGCCTTTCCCGAGCGCGATCGCGACGCCGCCCCACAGGACGGAGGCCGCAAGTCCGATCATGGCCGAGCCGGCGATGTGCAGTCCGGCTGCGCGCATGGCCGTCTGGCACCATGCGGAAACGACATCGCCGAAGCGATACACGACCGTGTCGATGACGTTCTTCGCCTTGTAGCGCCCGCTCTGCTCGACCACAGTGAAGCAGATCTCGCGGCTCGGCCGTGCGATGGCGAACTGCGAGACGCTGCGCACGACCTGCAGCCCCTGCACCATCGCGAGCGTCGGCGCGAGCGCGATGACGACGAACGCGGCGACCATGATCACCGGGTTCGCGACGAGCCCCGCGGTCACGCCGAAGCGCTGGATGAAGCGGCCGACGCCGGTGAGGAGAATGACGGCGGTGCAGACGTTCACCGCGAGCGCGATGTCGGCGACCGCTTCGGCGCGGCCGGCGACCCCGCTCACCGCCCTCCCGATGATCTCGGTCTGGAAGAAGTAGGCGACCGTGTTGATCCACGTCATCAGGAAGAAGAAGGCGGCCTGATTGCGCGTGTACGCCGATTTCAGGACTTCGCCGAAGCCCTCGAACGGATTGCCGGGCAGGGCATGCCGGAGCGAGGAGCGCTGGGCTTCGCCGGCCAGGCGCAGCCGCTCCTTCTCCTTCATCAGCAGATGGATCAGCGCGATCAGAACGAGAAAGCCGCCGGCTGCGACGAGCAGCAGGCCGCCGAGTCCGATCGTCGCGACGGCGACGCGGGTGAGGAGAGGCCCCCCGATCGCGCCGAGGCTGCCGCCGGCGGCGACGACCGGGAAGAGCCGGGAGGCCTGTCCCGGCGAGAACAGGTCCGCCATGAGGCTCCAGAACACCGAGATCATGAACAGGTTCACGACGCTGAACCATACGAAGTACGCGCCGGCGGCGAGGCGGCTGTACGGCGCGGCTTCGAGCAGCGCATCGAACGCGAGGACGTTGAGGAGCCAGAACCAGAACATGCCCGGCAGGAGGCGCCGCAGCGGAACGCGCGAGGCGACCGCCGCATAGACCGGAGAGGCGATGAGCGATCCCACGAACGTGCCCGTGAACAGCAGCTGCAGCTCGCTCGCGCCGAAGACGGTCGCGATCGTGTCGCGCACCGGACGCAGGATGTAGTAGCTCGCGAACAGCGCGAAATACGCGAGGAACGCGAGCGCGACCGCCCTCGATTCCCCGGCCTCGATCCGGGCGGCGCGGCTCAGCCGTTCGGCGAGCCGGAGAAACGTCACCGCAGCACGGCGAGCCTGGCGAGATTGTTCTGCACGACGGCGTCGCGCGCCGCGTAGTCGCGGTACCAACGCCGCACGGCCTCGAGCAGCGCCACGCATGCTTCGCGGGCTGCTCCCTGCCGCGCATCGCTCGCGGCAGGCAGGGCGCCTCGGCGGCGCGGGGGCGCGGCGCGCGAGAGGCGCCGCAGCCTCAGCCGGCGCAGCGCGAGCGCGGGGACACCCGGACTGCCCGCGAGCTCGCGCTCGACTCCGTACGATGCCGCGAGGCGGTCGAGGTCGGCGGGGGTCGGCGCGGTGCAGGAGGTGTCATCCTGCGGCGGACGCACCCAGCTCTCGCACCATTCGAGATAGGCGGACCGGGAGCTCACGAGGTCGGCGTGCGCCAGCGCGGCGCAGATGTGCGGGAGCGCGAGAGCGAGCGGCGCCGCCTCGGCAAAGTGCTGCTCGCGAACCAAGTATTCGATATCGCCCAGGTATGTCTCGAGCATCTTCGAGCTGCCTCGGCTCGGAGCCGGGCGCTTGGCGGCGGGCGGAAAGGTCGGGGACTCGGTTTGCGAATGGCCTTCGATCGACATGGGGTGACCTTGGGTGCTTCGAGATGAGCGGCAGACCCGCTCGTGGGCGGGCTCTTCTCACGCGGCTCGGACGCTCATATTGGCGTAAGCGGGGAAGCGTTACCAGTCCCCCGGCCCGCCCCGGGTCTGCTCGGCCGCAAGCTGGGCACGCGGGCACGCGGGCCCGCAAGGCAGGCGGATCCGCATCCGCGCATAAGGCAGCAGACCAGCATCCGCGCGCAAGCGCCTGCCGCGGCTCGATTATGGGCGGCATAGGGCGGCATAGGGGCTGCATGGGAGCGGCGCGAAACGGGTGCGGAGCTTGCTTAAATCCGGGCCCACGTCCGTCCGCCCGACGGCCGCTTCACGAGCGCTCATGCACCTCGTCGACACGACGCTGTTCCATTCACCGACGAGCGGCGGCGTCAAACGCTACCTGCATGCGAAGCATGCGTGGATCACGACGTACACCGCGTGGCAGCATTCGATCGTCGTGCCCGGCGAGCGTGAGCGTTTCGAGCGCGGAGGCCTGTGCTGCCTGCCTGGCTGGCGCGTTCCCGGCACGTTCAACTACCGGCTGCCCTTGAGCCCACGGCGTTGGCGGCAAGCACTCGACCGCCTGGAGCCCGATGTCATCGAGGTAGGTGACGCGTTCCATCCCGCCTGGTGCGGCGCGAGCGTCGCCGCCCGGCGGGGAACAGCGCTCGCCGCGTTCTATCATTCGAGCCTGCCGCAGATCCTGCGCCATCGCCTGGGAGCGCTCAGCGAGCGTGCGGCGCGGCGGTACATCCGCTGGCTCTATGAGCGCTTCGATGTCGTGTTCGCGCCGAGCCGGTTCGCATGCCAGCTCCTCGGCGAAGCAGGCGTGACGCGCGTGCGCCATCAGCCGCTCGGAGTCGATGCGGAGGTTTTCCATCCCCGGCGGGCGCTCGGTGATCTGCGCGAGCGGATCGCAGTTCCCCGCGCCGCGCGCGTCCTCGTCTATGCCGGCCGCTTCACCGAGGAGAAGAATCTGCCGGTGCTGCTCGGCGCGTTCGAGCGGCTGGGCCGGCCCTATCACCTGCTGCTCATCGGCGGCCGCCGCAGCGCGCGCCTCGCCGCGAACGTCACCCTGCTCCCCTATCGCACCGACAGCGGCGAGCTTGCGCAATGGATCGCCTCGGCCGACGCGCTCGTGCATGCCGGGACTCGCGAGACGTTCGGGCTCGTGATCCTCGAAGCGATGGCCTGCGGGCGCCCGGTCGTAGCGGCGCGTGCAGGCGCGATTGCCGAGCTCGTCGATCCGAGCGTGGGCGTGCTGGCGGAGCCGAGCGCGGCCGGCCTGGCGGAGGCCATCGATCATCTCTATCGGCGCGACCGGCAAGCGCTGGGCGCAGCCGCACGCGCGAAGGTGCTGCGGCAGTTCACGTGGGATCGTGTGTTTCCCCTCGAGCTCGCCGCCTACGCGGCGCTCGTCGCAGCGCCCCACGGGCCGCTGGCTACGCCCGAGCCGATTGCGGAGCTTCGCGCGCCTCAGTGAGCGAGCCAGTGGCGACCGGCCCGGGTCGCGGCTGCTGCAAGCGCGAGCCGCCAGAACGCTCGCTTCGCGAGCGGCACGCGCCGCGGCGGCAGCGCGGCAAAGAACGCGCCGGAGGCGTCGTAATGCACGAAGGCCTTCCGCACGACGATCATCCATTCCGTCCCCGGCGTCGATAAGCGGCATCGATGGTCCTCTGGAAGCGTGCCGTCCAGAAGCTCGGCCGCCCCCTCGTCGATCCGCTCGGGGAGACCCACGGGCGCCGCCGTCGTGAGCGTCAGGTAGGCGCGCTCGCCCTGCTGCGTTCGCCCGATGAGCGTGGCGACGGTCGTCGACGAGCGACGGCACTCAATGGAGCCCATGAGTCGCACCATGCGCGCCATTCTAGCGGCATCGAAATTGCGTCCCGCCGCCCCGCCCGAGGGGCGCTCGCGCGTCCCTCATCCATAGGAGGAGAGACATCATGGCTACGGAAACCATTTCTTCGACCAACAATGGCCAGCGCGCCGGTCAGCAATCCGGAGACGGCGGACAGGCGGCACGGGGCGGCACGAGCGCCCAGAGCATCGGCACCCAGAGCCAGAGTCCCAGCCAGGCGGTTGCCAGCCGCAAGCGAGGCCAAGCGGTCCCGGGCTTCCAGCGGAGCTCGCCGACTCCCTTCTTGGGCGGCTTCGAGCAGAACCCGTTCGCGAGTCTCTGGCAGATCTCGCGCGAGATAGACCGGCTGATGGATGCGTTCTTCGGCGGCGGGCTCACGTCGGGCTCCGCGGGCGCCGCGCCGGGCATCGAGCCACGCTACGGCCGCAGCCTCTGGACCCCGCAGATCGAAGTGCGCCAGCGTGATGATGCGATGGTCATCCATGTCGATCTGCCGGGCGTCAAGCAGGAGGACATCCAGATCGAGGCGACCGAGGAAGGACTTGCAATCTCGGGCGAGCGCTCCGAGCAGCGCGACGAAGGCGAGCAGGGCTATCGCCACACCGAGCGCACCTACGGGAGCTTCTACCGGTTGATTCCGCTGCCGGAGGGAGCGCGCACCGACAACGCCAAGGCGAGCATGCACAATGGCGTGCTCGAAGTGACGGTCCCGCTCGAGCGTCCGCAACGCCGGCGCATCCAGATCGAAGGCGGACAGTCGCGAGCCTGAGCGCGGCCGCGCAGGGGGCGCAATGCTGCCCCGCGCCATTCCCTGTGCGGTCGCGAGCGCGGCATCGGGCGCGGTGCTGGGTAAGTTGCCCGGCGCCGCGTCTGCGTGCGCGAGTCACACCTCGCGGAGATAGCCCCACGTGTGCAGCTTGTCGTGGTCCTCGAACCACCGCTCGCCGATGTCATCGCGGTAGTACATGTCCGGGATCATGATGTTGCGGATGCGCGAGTAAGCCTGCGCCTGCGCCTGCCGCATCGTCTGGCCGAGGCCGCACACGATCAGGACGACGCCCGAGGTGCCGGCGACGTACCACTGGCCGTTCACCTGCTTCACGTCCTCGATGTGGACGCCCTCCTCGGGGATGCCCTTCTTGAACAGGATCGCCGCGTTCTTCGACACCGAGAGGAACGTCGCATCGTCATCGAACGGGAACGGCGAGACGACGATACGCACGCCGATCTGGAAGCCGCTCTTGACCTTGAGCTTCGGGTTCGCGCCGGAGGCGAGATCGTGCAGGAACTGGCCGATGGGCACCGTCATGCCCTCCTGCTGAATGCTGATCGTCGGGTAGCCGAACCGCGCGGTGAACTCGAGCGGATAGATGCCGTTGCCGTTCACGATGCAGTTGAGATCGATGTAGCCGACGTAGCCCTCCTCGGCGAGGCGCGGCTCCATCTTCTTCAGCGTCTGGTTGAACAGCCGGTTCGGCCCGCTCCAGAACATCGACGTGCCCATCTCCCCCGTCGAAGGGCCGATGTTCCCCGGAAAGAGCTTCTTGTGCTCGAAGTTGACGTTGATCGGATAGATGAATTCTTTGCCGTTGAAGAACGCGCCCACCGCGATCTCGACACCCGTCACGCGGCGCTGCAGCTGGAAGCGCTTGATCTCGTCCGGAAACGACTTCTTGTAGGCCTCGAGCACGCGGATCACGTCCTCGCCGTCCTCCTCGTCGCCGACGAAGAGCCGCCGTTTGACGTTGCCCGCGGGCCCGGACGGCTTGATGACGTAGCGCTCAGGATTCGCGCGCACGTAGGCGATCGCCTCGTCGAAGTCGTCGCACTCCCGGTAGGGCAGGATGTTGATGCCGGCGCGCTTCAGCTCCTCCTGGCCGAAGGACCGGTCATCCTCGAGACGGTCGGTGTAGGCAGTCCCGCCGACGACGCGCTTGCCCTCGGCGCGGAGCTTTTGGGCGATCGCGCCCTGTCCGAGCGTGTCGTCGAAGACGATCACGTCCGCCCAGTCCACCTCGCGCTCCCAGTCCGCGACTTTCGGCACGAAGCCGTCGGCGATGTCGCGATCCTTCTCGTCGCGGATGAAGTAGCGGACCTCGTGACCCTCCTTCGCGACCTGCCACGCGATGTCGCTCACGAGGCCCGTCAGGGACACGAACAGGAACTTGCGTTGCTCGGCATTCACGCTCACCACCTTGACGATCGCATCGACTATGCATCAGAACGAGCGAGTTGGCGAGATGGGTGCGCGAGCGCAGTCGCAGGACTTGCGGGGCGCGCTCTCGAGGGTTTGCGGGATGCGGCGCGTTGCGTGCACCATTCGCTCTCCATCCCGGAGGCGCCCGATGCACAAGCGATATTTCCCGAGCGTGATCGCCTTCACTCTCGCCCTTGCGGCGGCGCTCGCCAGCGCCACTGTGTTCGGCAGCGAATACGTCTCTCCCCGCGCGCAGTCGGCGGCCGCCCCGGAGGGCAAGCCGGCTTCGAATTTCACACTGACGAGCCCGGATCTCACGGACGGCGGCACGATTCGCCGCGCGCAGGCGAACACGCGCTGCGGCGGACGGAACATCTCTCCTCAGCTCGAATGGCGCAATCCTCCGGACGGGACGCAGAGCTTCGTGCTGCTGATGCACGATCCCGATGCGCCGGCCGCCGAGGGGTTCTGGCACTGGATCGTCTATGACATTCCGGCGAGCGCCACTTCACTCCCCGAGAACGCCGGCAACGAACGCAAGAGGCTCATGCCGGCCGGCGCCATCCAGGGGCGAAACGATTTCGGAACGGAGGGCTATGGCGGACCGTGTCCCCCGCCGGGCAAGCCGCACCGCTACTTCTTCCGGCTCTATGCGATGCCGGTCCCGCGGCTGAATGTACCGCCGGATGCGACCGCGACCATCATTTCCTCCTATGCGAACGCGACGGCGCTCGGCAAGGCGCAGCTGATGGGGCTGTACGGGCGCTGAGCGGTTCACATCGCGTGCAGCCGGCCATTGCCGGCGAGCGGTGCGCGGGGTAGGCTCCGCGCCATGCGAGAGATGCCCCCCGTCCCGCCGGCCACGGACCGCCGTTCGGCGATCTGGCCGTGGTTCGTGATGCCCGCCGCCGCGATCGCTCTGTTCGTGACGCTGCACACCGTGCGGCATGCGAGCGCAGCCGCCGCGCAATCGGGCGCCCGAGCATCCGCTCAAAGCGCCGCTTCGACTCAGTGAGGCCAGTGAGGCCCGCTCGCTCGTCCCGCCCGCGCGGAGCCGTGATCGAATCGCCTCGGTCTCCGAGGGTCGGATTCGTCAGCCTCGGTTGTCCCAAGGCGCTCGTGGACTCCGAACGCATCCTGTCGAGCCTGCGCGCCGAAGGGTACGAGATCGCGCCCACCTACCAGGATGCCGATGTGGTGGTGGTGAACACCTGCGGCTTCATCGACGCCGCGGTGGACGAATCGCTCGATGCGATCGGCGAAGCGCTGGCGGAGAACGGCCGGGTCATCGTGACGGGATGTCTCGGGGCGCGTCCCGAGCGCATTCTCGCGCGCCATCCGCGCGTGCTGAAAATCACCGGCCCGCACGCCTACGAGGACGTGATGAGCGCCGTGCACGAGCACGCGCCGCCGCGCACGTCCTCGATTCACGGCGGGACCTGTCACGCTCGACTGCTTCCCGGCCCGCCCGACGGCGCGCAAGGGCCTGCCGAGCCGCGGTTTCCGCCGCGGAGCATCCGTCTCACGCCGCGCCACTACGCGTATCTCAAGATCTCCGAAGGCTGCAACAACCGCTGCAGCTTCTGCATCATCCCGAGCCTGCGCGGTCGGCTCGTCTCGCGGCCGATCGATGCCGTGCTGCGAGAGGCCGAGCAGCTGATCGCGGCAGGCGTGAAGGAGCTGCTGGTCATCTCGCAGGACACGAGCGCCTATGGGGCGGATCTTCGCTACGAGCCGAGCGAGTGGCGAGGTGAGCGGATCGCGACGCGTTTCATCGACCTCGCGCGCGCGCTCGGCTCGCTCGCGGGCGCTGCCCGGCCGTCCGGCCTCTGGGTGCGCCTGCACTACGTCTATCCCTATCCTCACGTGGACGACGTGATCGGGCTCATGGCCGAGCGGCGCATACTGCCGTATCTCGACATCCCGTTCCAGCACGGGAGCCCTTCCGTGTTGAAGCGCATGCGTCGCCCCGCGCACGCCGAGAACGCGCTCGCACGCATCCGCGCGTGGCGCGCAGCCTGTCCCGATCTCGCGATCCGCAGCACGTTCATCGTCGGCTTCCCGGGCGAGACGGAGGCGGAATTCCGGGAGCTCCTCGACTGGCTCGAGGAGGCCGAGCTCGATCGCGTGGGCTGTTTCAAATACTCGCCGGTCGATGGCGCGAAGGCGAACGAGCTGTCGGACCCGGTGCCGCCCGCCGTGCAGGAGGAGCGCTACGCGCGGTTCATGGAGCGGGCGCAGGCGTTGAGCGCGCGCAAGCTCGCGGCTCGCGTCGGCCGGGTGCTCACGGTTCTCGTCGATTCGATCGAGGAGAACGGCACGGCCATCGCGCGCACCGAGGCCGATGCGCCGGAGATCGATGGCGTCGTGCGGATCCGAGGCGGCGAACGCTTGCGGCCCGGCGATTTCGCCGAGGTCGAGATCACCGGCGCCGATGCGTACGATCTCGAGGCGCGGGTGAGCGGCACGGGAGCGGGCGATTCGCGTTCGGCGCGCTTCCCGTCAGCTCGGCGCGCGGGCGGGCGCGCCGAGCCACCGTCCGCACCCGAGTCGCCGTCCGTTCGCCGAGCACGCGTAGCGCGTCAGGCGTGAGTAGCCACGCAAGCGTTCCACTTCCCGCGCGCACCGCGCCTTCAAACTCGATGCACGCCGCGCCTCCCTTCGCGAGCGCGAGCTGCGCTCGGGCGCGCGCTCCCGCGACTGCCGCGGTGAGCAGCATCGTGAGGTGCGGCTCATGTCCGACCAGCGCGACGCTCTCGATCTCCTGCTCGCGCAGCACGGCAAGAGCACGCTGCACCGGCTCCTGCGGAGCGAGCGTCGGCGTGACGGTCGCCCGCGGCCATCCTGCGACGGCCGTCAGGATGTCGGCAGTTTCGAGCGCGCGCAGCAGCGGGCTCGTGTAAAGGCGCCGAGGCCGGGGAGCGAGGCGCGCGATCCCCGCGGCAGCTTCCCGGAATTCCCGGACTCCGGCGCGCGTGAGCGGGCGCAGACCATCGTCGGGCCAGCGCTCGCGGTCGCGCTCGAATGCCGTGGCGTGGCGGATCAAATAGACGTGCATGATGGTAGATTAGCCGCATGCAAAACATTGCGCTCGGCCGCTTCGGCCGCCGGGTCTCCCGCATCGGGCTCGGCTGCATGGGCATGGCCGATTTCTGCGGCCCCGCGGACGAGGCCGACAGCATCGCCACGATCCCCGCGGCGCTCGACGCCGGCATCACGCGTAATGTGGATTGCGTGTGCGGATTCACGCGGCGCCGGCAGCGGTGGGATAATCCCACCATGATTCTGACACTGGACGCCAAACGCCGGCTGACCGTTCCCGCTGCCCTTGCGCCGGCTCAGCCGGGCGACCATTTCATTTCCGAGTTCGATCCGGACGAGGATACGATCCTGTTTCGTCGCATCGCGAAGCACGCGGATCGGCTCGCGGTTCTCAAGGCCTGCCGGGTGCCCATGGACGATTTGCCTCCTCGAAGCCACGAGCTCCCGAAGCGCTTGACGCTGCGAGCAGGCTCCTCGACGCCGACGTCTTCAGTCAGCCGGCCAAGAAGGACGGCCACCGTGGCGTGATTGCCTGGCTCGAGCGGGAGAAAGACAGCTGTTACACGAGTGCGATCGTCGTCGCGCAGCTGGCGTACTGGGTCCGCACGAAGCGAGGCAAGCAGCGTGAGGCGCTGCAGGGATGGCTGACGCGCCTCACGGATGCGATGCGCGGCCGGATTCTGAGCTTCAATGTCTCGGTCGCGCACACCTGGGCCGCACAGCGGCGCCGGCTCGAAGAGATCGGGCAGTCAATGCCGGTGGAGGACGGCTACATCGCGGCAATTGCACGCCGGCACAATCTGACCATTGCGACCGGCAATGACATGGACTTCCGCCGCCCCGGCATCGAGGTATTCAACCCCTTTGAGGAACCTCCCACTCCGGCAGAATGATGTGCCCGCGAGCGCGGGCGGCCGCGCGATGGGCGGCGATCGGGCTCGGTGCCTGGATCGTCACGGTCCCGGCGGGTGGAGCGGATCGAGCGGATGGCGCAGTCTCGCCCGAACGCGCGGCACGCTCCGCGGCGCTCTTCGAGCGGATGCTGCCGGTCCTGCAACATCCTCGCTGCATGAACTGCCATACGAATACCGGCTTCCCGCGCCAGGGCGATGATGGGCATCGCCACCTCATGAATGTCTCGCGAGGGCCGGACGATCACGGCGCTGCGGGGCTGCATTGCAGTACGTGTCATCAGAGTGCGAATCAGCCGGCATCCGGCGTCCCCGGCGCATCCGATTGGCGTCTGGCCCCTCTCAGGATGGCCTGGGAGGGACTCACGCCCTCCGAGGTGTGCCGCGCGATCCTCGATCCACGACGGGGCGGCATGAGGCCCCGCCAGCTCGTGGCGCATCTCGAGACACCGCTCGTGCGCTGGGCCTGGTCTCCGGGCAGCGACGCGCATGGCCGGCTGCGGTCCACGCCACCGCTCTCTCACCAGGCGTGCGCGGAGCTGGCACGGCATTGGGTCGCGACGGGCGCGGTCTGCCCGTCCTGACCGTCGGCGGGCACGACCGAATTGGACGCTCGACATGGCCGGGCGACCGAGAGCTCGATGGATCACCGTGCGCGCGATCGCGGCGTCCAGGATCGCGTTGGCAAGAAGCGCCTCGACCGGGATCACAGTCCTCGCAGGCGCGTGCGCCGCGATCACTCATGTCGCGGTGTGCGGCGCTCAGACGCCTCCGCCGAGGATCGTGTGCCCCGTCAAGCCGTTCCGCTGGGCCGAAGATTGCAGTGCCCTGCGGGCCGAGCACGGCGCGCTGCTCGGAGTCGAACGGTTGCGATTCATTCCCCTCGCCGATTCCGGCCTCGTGTGGCTGACGCTCGGCGGCGAGTACCGCTTCAAGACGGAGTATCTCGATGCCCCGGATTTCGGCATTGGGCCGGGCGCCGATGCCTACACGGCGTTCGGTGAGCGCTTGCTGGCGCAAGCCGACTTGCGCACCACCCTCGGGATTCGAGCGTTCGTGCAGCTCTCCGCGGCGACGGATGCGGGGCGCAAGCCCGCGGAGCGGCCATTCGATCGCAGTCGTCCGGACATCGCCCAGGCATTCATCGATGTGCCGCTTCCGGGTGCCGCCGTGCTCCGCGTCGGATGGCAGGAGCTCGATGCCGGCGGCAATCGCTTGATCTCGACTCGCGAGGCCGCCAATCTCCGGCTCGCGTTCGACATGGCGCATCTCGCGGCGAGCATCGCGGGATTCGACGCGGTGGCCTTCTATGGCCGGCCGGTCCTGAACCAGCGCGGCGCGTTCGACGATCGAGGCAATCCCAGTGAGAAGTTCCTCGGAGGATGGCTGTAGCACCGGCTCTGGACGGCAGAGCGCGCGCCTCTCCTCAACGTCTTCTTCTTCGAGCGCGACCGCGTACGTGCCGTCTACGCGCAGGGGATTGCGAGCGACGATCGCCGGACGATCGGCGCACGACTGAGCGGAACCGATCCCGGCTGGGATTACGCCGTCCAGGCGGCGCGAAAGTACGGCACGTTCGGGACTGCGACGATCGATGCGTTCGGATTCGCGGGCGATGCCGGTTGGCACGCGCCGTGGCCGGGCCGGCCGCGAATCGCGGCGAGCTTCGGGTATGCGAGCGGGGACGATAGGCCCGGCGACCGGAGGCTCGGCACGTTCGACGTGCTCTATCCCAATCTCGGCTACTTCACCGACGCGCCGGTGTACTACCCGGGCAACACGGCCGACGCGCAGCCCAACGTCACCTTCACCGCAAGGCCGTCGCTCAGTTTGAGAGCCGGTGCCGACGTGATTTTCCGGGTATCGAAGCTCGACGCGGTCTACGGGCCGTCGGGCGTTCCCGTCGTGACGGGACGCGGCACGGGTCCCGCGTACGTCACCACGCTCTCGTACCTGCGCACCGACTGGATCATCTCGCCGCATGCAGCGCTCTCCGTCTCCTATGTCCATGGCGATGCCGGAGCGCTGTTTCGCTCGGCGGGCGGGCACCCGGTCAATTACGGTGAATTCACGCTCGATCTGCACCTGTGACGGGAATGTCCCCGGGGCCGCCTGGCGCTGGCGCACCGTCTCCTGGCACAGCTCGTGCTATTCGGCGGCGGGCGGAGTTACCGTGGCCCACCGCTCTGCAATCCTGTCTCCCTCGAATCGCCATTCGACGAAGCCGTGGAATTCCATCTTCCGGCCTGACGCATCGGTCCAGCGCCAAACGTTGCGGCAGACCACCTTGTCGGCCTCGGCGATCATGTCCTCGATCGTCACGTGCAAGTCGGGCATGGTCGCGTACATCCGGACCATCATGTGCTCGTCGCCGGCCACGTCGATCGGCTTGCCTCCCGGCCCGTCGTGGTCGAAGACCCGTCGTGGTCGAAGAAGTCCGGCGTCATGTTCCGGCGTATCACGGCGGCGTTTCGCTTGTTCACGAACTCCTCGAAGTGATCGCGAACGAACTGCTTAATCTGTGCCGGAGTCAGGTGAGTCGGCATGTTGATACTCCTGTGTCCGTGATTGCGGCGCGGCTCTTGCGCGGGCGCCCATCCGTTTACATGCCCGCAATCACGGCAGCCGCGCACCACCCGGGGTGTTGAATCGCCGTCTCGAATGTCGAGTCCACCGGTTTGGGCAACTCCGATGTCCGGCGCGCGCCTTCTCGCCCGTCTTAGGGGCAATCAAAACCCCAGCCGAGGAGACGAGCATATGAAAGAGAGGACCTCGCTCACGCCGACGGTTCGGTTGCGCGCGATCGGGCGGGCGCTCTGCGGATGCCTTGCGGTAGCGATCGTGCAATGGGCCGTAAGTCCGGTGGTCCCGGCGCAAAACGCCCCCGGCGATGGATCCGGCCGCGCGGCGTCCGACACGACCGCACCGCGCGATGCCGAGATCGCTCTCGCCTTGAGCGCCTGCCCACCCGCGGTCGCTCCGGGCGCTGCGGTGTACGTGCTCGGCAAGGCGGGCTATGTGAAGGTGCGCGAGAGCCGCAACGGCTTCACTGCGATCGTGCAGCACTCGGTTCCGGCGGCCCAGGAGCCGCGGTGCATGGGCGCGGAGGGTACGCGCACCTGGTTACCGCGCATCTTGATGATCGCGGAGCTGCGCGCCCGCGGGAAAGGCCCCGAAGAGATCCAGCGCATCGTCGCAAACGCACTGGCGAAGGGTGTTCTGAAGACGCCGAGCCGCCCCGGGGTCGACTACATGTTATCGACTCAGAATCGCGTGCCGAACGCGAGGGGTGTCGTCACCCCTTTCCCGCCGCACGTGATGTTCTACGCTCCGCATCTGACCAACGCCGAGCTCGGTGTGGACGACAGGCATCTCGGCGCTGACGGGAACCCCGTGGGACCCGCCTTCGTCGCGGCGGAGGGCACTCCTTATGCCCTCGTCATCGTTCCGGTCGGTCGGCACGACGCCATGTGCCATTCCATGCCGGACCTCGCACCCGGTGCACAATGAAAGAGAGATTGTCATGAGCGAATTCACTTTCCTTTTCCGCGGTCGGCAGACCTTCTCCTCCCCCGAGCAAGCCCAGCAGCACGTGCAGAAGTGGCTGGCGTGGTTCAAGGAGCTGCGGGCTCAGGGCCTCATCAAGGATCCGGGCCACCCGCTCGAGGGCACCGGCAAGGTGGTCCGGGGGAGCCAGCGCATCGTGACCGACGGCCCGTATGCCGAGGCGAAGGATGTCGTCGGCGGCTACATCATCGTCGAGGCGCGCGATCTCGCCCACGCCGCCGAGCTCTCGAAGGGCTGCCCGATCCTCGAGGGGGGTGGCTGTGTCGAGGTGCGCCCGGTTCAGCCCTTCAGTTCCTAGACCCGGCAGCCCATGGAAATCGACGAGCACCTTTTCAGACGCGAGTGGGGGCGCATGGTGGGCGCCCTCACTCGCGTTTTCGGTGTCCACAACCTCGCGCTCGCCGAGGACGTGGTGCAGGAAGCCTTCTGCCGCGCGGTCGAGATCTGGCCGTACCGGGGGCCGCCCGAGAACCCCCAGGCGTGGCTCATGGCCACCGCCAAGAACTGCGCTCTCGATGCTCTACGTCGCGAACGGACGGTGCGGAAGTTCGCTCCGGAGCTCGATCGCTACTTGCAGAGCGAATGGACTCTGGCGCCCGCCTTCGAGGAATTGCTCGCGCCCGATGCGATCAAGGACGACCTGCTGCGCATGATGTTCTCCTGCTGCCAGCCGCGGCTGTCGGCCGAATCGCAGATCGCGCTCATCCTGCACGTCCTCTGCGGCTTCGGCGTGGACGAAGTGGCGGGAGCGCTGATTGTGGGGCACGCGGCCGCCGAAAAGCGCGTCACGCGCGCAAAGCAGGCCCTCGCGGCGTCCAAGAAATTGTTCGATCTGAGCTCGCCCGGCGACTTCGCGAGGCGCCTGCCGACCGTGCAGCGCGCACTGTATCTCCTCTTCAACGAGGGATACCACGGGTCATCGAAGCAGGCGGCGGTACGCTCCGAGCTGTGCCACGAGGCCATGCGCCTCACCGCCGTTCTGTTGGACCATTCGCGCGGCGCGACGCCCGCGAGCTACGCACTCGCGGCGCTCATGTGCCTGAACGCGGCGCGACTGCCCGGCCGGGCCAATGCGTCTGGCGAGCTGTACAGCCTCGCCGAACAGGATCGGTCTCAGTGGGATCACGAGCTCGTGGCGGAAGGGCTGGAGCTCCTCGGGCGCTCTGCCACAGGCTCGGTCCTCTCCGAATACCACATCGAGGCAGCCATCGCGGCGCTTCACTCCACCGCCGCGGCCGCGAGCGAGATCGACTGGACTGCTATCGCATCGCTGTACGACTCGCTGATGTCGCTCGAGCGCTCTCCCGTGGTCGCGCTCAACCGAGCGATCGCGATTGCCCAGGCCGAGGGACCGGCGCGCGGCCTCGAGGAAATCGCCGCCATCGATGACCGTGAACGCCTCGCGGCGTATCCGTTCTACTACGCCGCACTCGGGGAGCTCGAGTTCCGTCGGGAACGGTACCACGAGGCCCGACGCCATTTCGAAAAAGCGGTTTCGATCGCCCGCAATCCGATCGAGCGCAGCTTCCTCGAGCGCCGTCTGCGCGCGTGCGACGCTCGCGGCGCGAGTTAGCGCAGTCTGCCGTCCGCCAGAGCGATCTGGAGTCGCCGGCTATCGGGGCCCATGTCCGCTATCGCGGGGCTTGAACGTCTTGAGGGCGAACGTCGACTTCGTTCACTCAACTTTCACAGCGAGGTGCATTCCATGAAGTCTCTCATTCCCGCGGTGATCTGCGCGGCGGCCGGCGACACATCCGCGCGGTACAGCGAGGTCAATGCCGTTTCCCTGGGCACGAACATGAACCTGGTCGTACCCCCTTCGGAGCGTGATCGCGTACGAGCGTTCTATCGCGACGTGCTCGGGTGCCGCGTGACTCGAGCTTCGGAACGGATCGACAAATTCGAGATGCGAAATGGGTTCTATCTGGGCGTCGTGTACGCCGACGGGGCCCAGAGCGAGGAGGAGCGCAGGCGGTCGATCTGGCTCGAGCTTCGCACGGACCATCCGGAAGCGCTGCGCGAGAGGATTCTCGAGTTCGGAGCCCGGCAGATCGACTTCTGGGACGAGGAGCACTTTTACTTTCAGGCTCCGGGCGGTCAGGTCTATCGGCTCGTAGGAACCGACGAAGACATGACCCAATGGCAGCGATAGACCGAAGCGGGAGAGACGCATGTCACGATACATCTCGATCCGCCGAATCGCTGCGGCCGTCATGGTCGCAGCCATTCAGGCCTGCAACGCCGCGGCTCCCATGCAGAAGATACAGGCTCCGGGGTTCTACCGGATGATACTCGGCCAGTTCGAGATCACCGCGCTCTCGGATGGGGGCTCTCCCCTGCCGGTGAGTCAGATGTTGCGAGGAGTCGATCCCGGCCGCCTCACGGCCTCGTTGCGGGACGCTTTCCTCGACGATCCTGTGGAGACCTCGGTGAACGCCTTCCTGATCAACACGGGATCGAAGCTCGTGCTGATCGATACCGGGGCGGGCACGCTCCTCGGACCGCGGCAGGGAAAGCTCCTGGCGAATCTGCGTGCGTCGGGATACCTGCCTGAGCAGGTGGATGAGATCGACATCACGCACATGCACGGGGACCACGTGGGCGGGCTGTCGGCGAACGGCAAGCCCGTGTTCCCGAATGCCGTCGTCCGCGCGTCGCGCCAGGATGCCGAGTTCTGGTTGGACGAGCGGCGAATGCGGGCGGCACCCGAATCGATGCGTGTGCATTTCGAGGCGGCGATGAACGCCATAGGGCCGTACGCGCGCCTCGGCAGATTCAAACCGTTCGACGGCGAGACCGTATTGCAGCCGGGCATCACGGCGCGGCCGGCGCCGGGCCACACGCCGGGACATACGGTCTACGTCGTGGAAAGCGGCGGCAGCAAGCTCCTGGTCATCGGCGATTTGATCCATCTCGGGGCCGTGCAGCTCGCGAATCCCGCGATCACGGTCCAGTATGACGTGGATCCGCGCATGGCCGCGCGCACCCGCGAGAGTGTGCTGGCCGAGGCCGCCCACGAGCGGTACTGGGTGGCGGCCGCGCACCTCCCGTTCCCTGGAATGGGGCATCTCCGCGCGAGCGGCACGGGATATGTGCTCGTGCCGGTGAACTACAGCAGTTTGCCGTAGGTCTTGCAGTCGCAGTGCCAACGCCGCGGCGCGCGTGACGGAGCTGAATCCGAGGTGGTTGCGCAGCTCAACGAGACTCGGAGCTCTCGGCGAGGGGGGCCGCAAACCGGACACCATAGTGGGCTGCGTGCTCGAGGCCCCACGCCGAGAGCCGGGTGATCAACGGGATCAGCGTGCGTCCGCTCGGCGAGAGGCTGTATGGGGCGTGGTCGATCGGTCCGGAATTGGTCAGACGAATCACGAGACCTGCGCGCATGAGATCCTGCAGCCGCTTCGTGAGCATCTTGTCGCTCAGTCCGGGAAGTCGGCGCCGGAGCTCGCCGTATCGGCACGCGCCTCTCTCGAGACGCGAGAGGATCGCGCCCGTCCACTTGCCGCGAAGAATGGCCAGCGTGAGCTCGCTCGGGTGCGCGAACTGACGGGCGAGTCGTTTCGACATCTATCGAGCCTCGGGCTCGGTGTTGTCGTTGTGCATGCCGCAGCAAGGACGAATTCCGGCCAGCCACGCGCGACATTGTCCTGCCCCTCAGCATCGCGCGCGCCGGAGATCGGATGCATCATAGGGGCCGCGAGCGCCTGCGAATACGCACCGATCGGTGCGTTGGCAGGCGGGGACGCATTCGATGGCATGCATGCGAGGATCGGTTTTGTGCCGCTTACAAAAGCGGGGGCCCTGTCGATTCCGGCTCGACTGCGCCGTCTCAAGGATGAGGCGCTGCACGGTGCGGCGCACCACAACGAGGAGAGATCCCGATGAAGTACGGGCTTTTCATTTACGAGGACGAGAGCATCTACGGACCCGGCAAGGCGGGTCCCCGGATCGAGGAGATCGTGGGCAAGCACATGGCGTTCAACAAGGAGCTCGGTGCGAAGCGGCTCGGCGGCGCTGGACTCAAGAGCACCGCCACGGCGACCACCGTCCGCACCACGAAGGGCAAGAAGACCGTGCATGACGGGCCTTTCGCCGAGGCGCGGGAGCAGCTCGGCGGGTTCTGTCTCATCGAGGCGGCCGACGTCGACGAAGCCATCGAGATCGCGAAGCGCGTGCCGATCCTCCAGGACGGCGCGATCGAGATTCGGCCGCTGCTCGGCGGGTGAGCGGGCCTGCTCTCGAGAGAGTGTTCCGGGCGGCAAGCGGCCGCATCATCGCGGCCCTTGCCGCCCGGTACCGGAATCTGGCGTTGGCCGAGGACGCTTTCTCCGAGGCCTGCTTGCGCGCTCTGCGCGACTGGTCGCAGAGCGGCGTCCCGAATGACCCCGCGGCCTGGTTGTACCGGGTCGCGAGCCGCGTGGTCCTCGATGCCCTGCGCCAGCAGCGCGTCAGGGACTCGTATTCGGTAGCGCAGACAGGCGATGAGGTCTCTGGCGCGTGGAGGCGAGCCCTCGGCGGAGGAGGTCGCGATGCGCGACAGTCAGGTCGTTCCGGACGACCGTCCGCGCCTCATCCTCATTTGCTGCGCCCGCCGCAGCGGCGTCGGCGATCGGGCCGTGTTCTACTACCTCGATCAGCTCTCGAGCCTCGGGTACGTCGACAAGCACTTTCCGCTCACCGCGGACAGACCGAAGGCGCGCGATGTTCGCTATCGGCTGCTCGATCCGCTGCTGCGCTTCTGGTTTCACTTCGTCTACCCCCATACGAGCAGAATCGCACAGGCCGGCCCGGCGCGAGCGCTTTCACAGGTGGTCCAGCCGGGGCTCGACGCGTACTTCGGTCGTTGCTTCGAGACGTTGTGCCGCGAGGCGCTTCCTGTGCTTTACGAGAAGGAGGGAGTCACCGCCGATTTCCAGATCGGGTCGTGCTGGGACAGAAGCGTTCAGATCGACGTCGTCGGGCTGCGCGGCGACGGCTGGATCGATCTCGGCGAGTGCAAGTGGGGAACGGCAATCTCCGTCGCGACCGGCGCTCAGCAGCTGGAGGATAAGGTTCACCGATATCGCAACTCTCGCCAAGCGACCATCTGCCGCCGACTTTTCGTGCGCTCCCTGGAGAGGAAGACCAAGTCCCTCACGGCCAACCTGCGAGTCCATACTCTCGAGGATCTCTACTCATAGGAGGATCTCTACTCATAGAAGGCTCGAATGTCGATCGGCACGGCCGTCATTCGTCTATGGGTAACGAAGTGACGCATTGGGAGCCGAGCCGTGATCGCTGCAGCCAAGGCAATTTCGACGTTTGATCGAGCGCTTGCGCCGAGCGGCACCCGCCCCGCCGCCTGGCTGCGGGGCGCATGGACGATGCTGCGCGAACTCGGGCCCTCTGCGGCCATCGAGCTCCTTCTGCCCGGCGGCACCCTGCTCGCGATCGCCTACTGGCTCTACAGACGCTACAAACACCGGCGCTCCGAGCACGCCGTGCTTGCGCCTCCGCCGGTGGCTACGCCTCCACCGCCTCGGCAACCTTCCGCGCTCCGCGCACGTGCTCCGGCGGAAGCGGCGGGCGGCCGAGGATCAGATCGGAGGCTTTCTCGGCGATCATGATGACGGCTGCGTTGGTGTTCGCGCCCGGCACAGTCGGCATGATGGAGGCATCGACGACGCGCAGGCCCTCGACGCCGCGCACGCGCAGCTGCGGGTCCACCACGGCATCCGGCCCCACTCCCATGCTGCACGTGCCGACCGGGTGCTGCGTGACCTGCGAGGTCTCGCGAACGTAGGCGTCGATCTCGGCGTCGCTCTGCACCGCGGGACCCGGCCGCGTCTCGCGAGCGATGATGTCCGCCTGCGGGCGCGTCGCAAAGATCTTGCGCGCGGTGCGAATACCCCGGCGCGCGATCTCGAAATCGGAAGGGTCGGAGAACAGATTGAGCTGCACGCGCGGCGGATCGAGCGGATTCGCCGAGCGCAGCGCGACCCAGCCGCGGCTCCTCTGATGCAGCACGACCACATCTGCCGTGACGCGATGTTCCTGCCGCGGCGTCACGAGCGGGAACCACAGCCGCGCGTCCATCCGGATCGGGTTGCACATCAGCTGCACGTCGGGCTGCGGCAGGTCCGGCCGCGTGCGCACGACGATGTTGCAGCAATTGATCTGGGTGGCGAACGGGCCGCGGCCAAAGATCGCCCAGGTGAGCGCCGCGCGCGCCGCACGGTCGAAGCGCAGCTGATCGAGGAAGGTGACCGGCGCATTCGTCTCGAACTCGACCGGAATGTGCGGATGCTCGGAGAGATTGCGGCCGACACCTGGCAGATCGGCGATCGGCTTGATGCCGAGCTTGCGCAGGTCGTCCGCCGGCCCGATGCCGGAGAGCATGAGCAGTTGCGGCGAGTTGTACGTGCCGCCGGCGAGGATGACCTCGCGGTTCGCTCGGACCTGATGCAGCCGGCCGCCCTCGCTGTACTCGATGCCGACTGCCCGGCCGTTCTCGACGAGCACCCGGGTAGCGAGGGCGTTGAGCTCGACCTTCAGGTTCCGCCGCTTCATGACCGGGTGCAGATACGCCCACGAAGTGCTCGCGCGCCGCCCGCGCGGATCGATGGTCGCCTCGCCGCAGGCGAATCCTTCCTCCACCTCGCCGTGAAGATCGTCGGTCGTGTTGAATCCTGCCGGCCGCGCGGTCTGCATCAGCCGCTCGTGCAGCGCCCTCACCGGCCGGATCGCGCAGACGTGGAGCGGGCCGCGGTCGCCATGATAGGCGTTCGCGCCGCGCCAGCTCGTCTCCATCCGCTTGAAGTACGGCAGCACGTCGGCGTAGCCCCAGCCCTCGCAGCCCATTTGCCGCCACGTGTCGAAATCGAGCGAGTGGCCGCGCATGTAGAACAGGCCGTTGATGGACCCTGAGCCGCCGAGCACCTTGCCCCGCGGCAGCGGCACGCGCCGGCCGTTGAGCTCGCGCTCGGGCTCGCTCATGTAGCCCCACGAGAAGCGCGGTCTCATCATCGCGCGCAGGAACGCGAGCGGCATGCGCAGGAGGTAGTGGCTGTCCCAGCCGCCCGCTTCGAGGAGCAGCACCGTGCGGTCCCGCTCCTCGGAGAGCCGGCTCGCGAGCACGCATCCTGCTGAGCCGCCGCCGACGACGATGTAATCGAAAGCCTGGGGACGCTCGGACATGGGATAGCTAACAGTTGTGACGATGCCGCGGATTATAGGCGAGCCGCAGGCCGGCGCTCACCGCATCCGACCCTCGCACCCGCCGTCCAGGGATCCGCCCGCCTGGTCGCTCGCCGGCCTTTACGGCGCTCGCAGCGTCTCGAGCGGCGGCCGCCTCACTGCCGCGCGCGTCGCGAGCCAGCCGCTCGCGGCGACGAGGAGCGCGCCGCCGCCGATGCCGGCCAGGAACACGACGGGATCCCACGCATACGGCACCTGCAGCACGCGCGTCGCGACGAACCGTCCCGCGAGCGAGGCGCCGAGCGCCGCAAGCAGACCCGCGAGCATGCCGAGCGTCGTGAACTCGGCGAGGACGCCCTCGAGCACTGTGCGCCCGCTCGCGCCGAGCGTTCTCAGCATCGCGCTCTCGAAGCGGCGCTCGTCGCGGCTTGCCTGAACCGCCGCGAGCAGCACCGTGAGCCCCGCGAACAGCGTGAACCCGAACACGCTCTCGACGGCTAGCACGGCCTTGTCGACCATCGAGCGCACCTCCGCGAGCAGGTCGTCCACGTCGAAGATCGACACGCTCGGGAAGCGATGGGCGAGCTCGGCGAGCACGCGACCCTGCGCCGGATGGAAGTACGCGCTCGTGAGATAGGTGCCGGCTGCGGCATCGAGCACGCCGGGCGCGAACACGATGAAGAAGTTCGGATTGAAGCTGTCCCACTTCACGCGCCGGATGTTCGCCACCGTCGCCGTGAAAGGCTCTCCGCCGATCTCGAACGTGAGTTGGTCCCCCACGTGAACCCCGAGCGACTCCTCGAATTCGGTGGCGAGCGAGACGAGCGGCTTGCCGTAGTCCTTCGGCCCCCACCACCGTCCGGCCACCACCCGGTTGTCGGGGCCGAGCTCGGCGGCCCAGGTGATGTTCTGCTCGCGCTGCGCGAAGCCCGCGCCCGACTCACGCCGGAACCGCATCGATTCGACCGGACGGCCGTCGATTGCCGTAAGCCGGCCGCGGATCATCGGCAGGACGCGAGTGAGCTTCGCGCCGCGCGCGGCGAGGAAGCGCACGAACGCCTGTCGGTCGGACGGCGGGATGTTGACGAAAAAATAGTTCGGCGCATCGGCCGGCAGCGTCCGCCGCCAGTCGTTCTGCAAATCGGCGCGGACGAGCCCGAGCAGGAGCAGCACCATGAGCCCCGTGCCGAACGCCACGATCTGCACGAGGCTGTCGCCGCGGCGGCGGCTCAAATTGGCGATGCCGTAGCGCCAGGAGACGCCCACGCTGCCGCGCAGCCGGCCGGCCGCGAGCACGAGCGCGAGTGCGGCCGCGGCGAGCAGGAGCCCGAAGCCGGCGAGCCCGAGCGTGAAGTCGCCGGTGAGCCGCGGATCGCGCACGGTCCAGTAAATGAGCGCGAGCACGACGGCCGCCGCCGGGCCGAAGGCGAGCAGCGCGAGAGGCGGCGGCGGTCCCACGTCGCGCCGCAGGACACGGAGCGGCGGCACGCGCGATAGCGTGATGAGCGGCGGCAGCGCGAACCCGGCGAGGACCGCGACGGCCGCGGCGAAACCCATGACGACAGGCATCAAATCCGCACCGGGAAGCTCCGTGTTGAGCAGTCCACGCAGCGCGTAGAGCAGCCATTCCTGAGCCAGAAAGCCGATCGCGGAGCCGAGCACTGCCGCGACGAGGGCGACGAGCAGCAGCTCGACGAGGCTCGCGCCGAGCGTGAATGCCCGAGAAGCGCCGAGTGTCTTCAGCAGCGCGACCGCATCGAGATGGCGCCGCACGTACTGCCGCGCCGACATCGCCACCGCGATCGAGCAGAGTAGCACGCTCACGAGGCTCGCAAGCTCGAGAAACCGAGCGGCGCGATCCACGGCGTCCTTGATCTGCGGGCTCGCTTCGGTGATGTCGCGTAGATGCTCTCCGGGCCGCTTGTGCTGGGAGAGCCAGCTCCGAAAGCGATCGATCGACGCCCGGTCCCCGGCGAACAGCGCTCGGTAGCTCACACGGCTGCCCGGCTGGATGAGCCTCGTTGCGGGCAGGTCTTCGATGTTCAGGATCAGATTCGGGGCAAGCTCGTCGAAGCCCACGTCCTGATCGGGCCGGGAGATGAGTACGCGGGTCACACGGAACGTGGCGGCGCCGATCGAGAGCTGCGAGCCGATCCGGCCGCCGAGCGTCGCCAGGAGCTTCGAGCTCGGCCAGACCTCGCCGCGTCCGGGGATCGCATGGATGGGCGTGCCCGCCGCGAACGGCTCGGCGGCGACCTTCAACGTGCCTCTCAGCGGATACCCGGGCGAGACGGCATCTACATCCGACAGCTGACTGGCATCTCCGAGGAACACCACGCTCAGCATCGACACGATGTGCGCGGAAGCGATTCCCTGCCGGGCGGCCTCCTCGAAGTACGAGCGCGCGATGGGCTGCGCCGAGCCGAGGCGCAGGTCGGCGGCGAGCACTTCGGAGGCCTGCCGGTCGACGGCGATGCCGATGCGATCCACCAGAAAGCCGACGCCGGTCAGCGCCGCGACGGCGACGGTGAGCGCTAGGAGCAGGATGCCGAGCTCGCCGGAGCGCCATTCGCGGGCGAAGTTTCGCAGCGCGAGCGCGATCAAGCGCATGAGCCACTGACCCGCAGCGCTCGCCGCCGCGTACGCTCGAGGCGCATGCATCGCGAGCCGTCCGGCACCACCGCGCGTGGCCCAATGCCGTTCGGTACGGCGCCTCTCATGCGATCACACGCCCGGCGTCCATGTGGAGCACGCGATCGCAGCGCGCCGCGAGCGGCCGCTCGTGGGTCACCAGCACGAGCGTCGTGCGCGCCTCACCATTGAGCTCGAACAGCAGGTCGGCGATTCGCTCTCCGGTCGCGGCATCGAGATTGCCCGTGGGCTCGTCTGCAAACAGCACGGCCGGCCTCGTGACGAACGCGCGCGCAAGCGCGACCCGCTGCTGCTCGCCCCCCGAGAGCTGGCGAGGATAGTGCGCGACGCGCTGCCGCAGTCCCACCTGCGAGAGGGTTTCGAGGGCGGCGCGGCGCGCATCAGGACGGCCGGCAAGCTCGAGGGGCAGCACCACGTTCTCGAGCGCCGTGAGCGAGGGGATGAGGTGAAACGACTGGAACACGAAGCCGACGCGCTCGGCGCGCAGTCGCGCGCGCCCATCCTCGTCGAGCTGTGTGAGATCGTGCCCATCGAGCCAGACCTGCCCCGAGGTGGGAGTATCGAGGCCGGCGAGCAGCGCGAGCAGCGTCGACTTGCCTGCGCCCGAGGCGCCGACGACGGCCACCGATTCGCCGCTGCCGATTTCGAGGGACACGTCGCGCACGATGGCGAGCACACCTTCGGGGCTGCTAACCTGCTTCGAGAGGTTCGAGGCTTTGAGGACGATTTCGCGGATCGCGGGCGTCTGGGCGCTTGGTATGGGGCTGCTCATCATCGGGCTCCAAGGCGTGCTCGCCGCCCAGGACCGCGCCATTCTGGTATTCGGCGACAGCCTGAGCGCCGCGTACGGGTTGCCGGCCGATGAGGGCTGGGCCGCCTTGCTGCAGAGAAAGCTCGAGGCTCAAGGGTACGAATACCGCGTCGTGAATGCCAGCATCAGCGGCGAGACGACGAGCGGCGGCTTGCAGCGCCTGCCTCGCGCGCTGCGCCTCGACCGGCCGGTGATCGTCCTGCTCGAGCTCGGCGCGAACGACGGCCTGCGCGGGCTGCCGATCGGGCTGATCCGCAAGAATCTGGCTGACATGATCCGCCTCTGCGAGCAAGCCGGGGCGCGAGTGTTGCTCCTCGGCATCCGGCTGCCGCCGAACTATGGTCCGCGGTATGCGGATGATTTCGCGGCGGTATACCCCGCCCTTGCGAAGCAGTTCCATGTGCCGCTCGTCCCGTTCCTGCTCGAGCGGGTCGCGTTGAAGCCCGGCCTCATGCAGTCGGACGGCCTGCACCCCGATGCCGCCGGCGAGCCGATCGTGCTCGACAATGTCTGGAGCACGCTGCGGCCGATGCTGAAATGAGAGCCCGAGTGGGCGGTGGAGCTTCGATCGCGCGGCCTCATTGCGCGTATCATCGGCGCCGTGGAGAAGATCTGGCTGAAGTCCTATCCGCCCGGCGTTCCGGCCGAGATCGATGCCACCGCGATCACGTCGGTGGCGGACATGGCGGAGCGGAGCTTCACCTCCTTCGCCGAGCGGCCGGCCTTCACGCAGATGGGCCGCACGCTCACCTACCGCGAGCTCGACCGGCACTCGGGCGCGTTCGGCGCTTGGCTGCAGAAACGCGCCGGCCTCGCTCGTGGCGCCCGTCTCGCGATCATGCTGCCGAACGTGCTGCAATATCCGATCGCGATGCTCGGCGCGCTGCGTGCGGGCCTCACGGTCGTCAACACCAATCCGCTGTACACCGCGCGCGAGCTCGAGCATCAGCTCGCCGATTCCGGCGCCGCGGCGATCCTCGTGCTCGAGAATTTCGCCCATGTGGTGCAGACCGTGCTGCCGCGCACGCAGGTGAAGACGGTGCTCGTCACCGCGGTCGGGGACTGGCTCGGCGCTCCGAAGTCCTGGCTCGTCAACGCCGTCGTGCGGCACGTGCGCAAGCAGGTCCCGCCGTGGCGCATCGAGGGCGCGATCGACTTTCGCTCCGCGGTCCGGGAGGGCCGAGCTCTGACGCTCGACACGCCGCCGCTCGACCGCAACGACATCGCCTTCCTGCAATATACCGGCGGCACGACCGGCATCGCGAAGGGCGCCATGCTCACGCACGGCAACATCTGCGCGAATGTTCTGCAGGCCGAAGCGTGGATACTGCCGTTCCTCGGGGCGGCTGCGGGCGAGCAGGAGCGCGGGGGCGGTGACCATCCCGAGCGCGATCGGGCGCACGAGCGTGAGCATCGGCACGATGACGAGCGCGAGCGCGAGACCGGCGTGGTCGTCACCGCCATTCCGCTCTATCACATCTTCGCGCTCACGGCGAACTGCATGGTGTTCATGCGGCTCGGCTGGCACGACGTACTCATCGTCAATCCGCGCGACCTCCGCTCGTTCGTCGCCGAGCTCGGCAAGTATCCGTTCGCGGTCCTGAACGGCGTCAACACCCTGTTCAATGCGCTGCTCAACACGCCCGGCTTTTCAAGCCTCGACTTCCGGCATTTGAAGGTCACGCTCGGCGGCGGCATGGCGGTGCAGGCTGCGGTCGCGGAGCGCTGGAAGGCTGTCACCGGCAATCCGATCACGCAGGCGTGGGGCCTTACGGAGACCTCCCCCGGCGTGACGATCAATCCGCCGCGCGAGGAGTTCAACGGATCGATCGGGCTGCCCTTGCCCTCGACGGAGGTCTGCATCAAGGACGAGGCGGGGCGTGACCTCGGCTTGGGCGAGGTCGGGGAGATCTGCGTCCGCGGTCCGCAGGTGATGCGCGGCTACTGGAACCGGCCGGATGAGACCGCGGCCGTCATGTTCCCCGGCGGCTGGCTGCGGACGGGCGATATCGGCAGGATGGACGAGCGCGGGTACTTCTACATCCAGGACCGCAAGAAAGACATGATCCTCGTGTCGGGCTTCAACGTGTATCCGAACGAGGTCGAGGAAGTCGCCGCGGCGCACCCCGGCATTCTCGAAGCGGCGGCCGTGGCGCAGCCCGACGAGCACTCCGGGGAAGTGGTCGCGCTGTTCGTCGTGCGCAAGGACCCCTCCCTTACGGAGCGCGACGTGATCGAGTTTTGCCGCAAGTCGCTCACGCCCTACAAGGTGCCGAAGCACGTGTACTTCAGGACGGAGCTGCCGAAGACGAACGTCGGCAAGATCCTGCGCCGCGCGCTGCGGGACGAGCTCGAGCAGCGGCATGCCGGCCAGACCGCCGATCCGCGAGATCGTCGCGAAGCCGACCAGGGGCCCTCAAGAGCGTGATCTGCTCGGGGGACCGGAAGGCCGTTGGACGACCGGCGTGCTGCGAGCTGCGCGGTCCGGGTGTGGGCTACGCGGCCCGGGGCGCCCCGACGTCTTGATCCATGCCGCCCGCTGGGTACTCCGCCTGCGGTCCCGCGCAGACGCCGACCGCACCGGCGCCGTGTTCTATGCCGCCCGCCGGCCTCGCCGCTTCTCCTGCCGGCGCACCGGGCTCTTCGGCGGGCGATTGTCCTCCCGGCAGATCGCGAATACGGCTGCGCCCATCGACAGCGTCGCTGGTTGCGGTGTCCCGGCCCGCTCGGCCGGCGCGCCTGGACCGGCAGTCGCCTGCACGCGGGACCGCTCCTCGGGGCGGTGCGTCTGCAGGAAGGATTCGACCTGCTCGAGCAGCGCGTCCGCCCGCCGGCCGACCTGCGCCCGATATAGCGGAAGGCTCCGGGCGTCGGCTTCCAGCACCAGGGATCGGACCGGCAGCTGCTCGTTCTCGGGAGCGGCGAGATTGTGGGCGAGCGTCGCCAAGAGGTCCCCCGCCACTTCGGCGGCCCCATATAACGATTCCGCGCTCGCGCCGCCCGCAGTCAGGGTCCGGCGCAAGGGACGGACGCTGTCGGCACCCACCCGCTTGACCGCCCCTACGCGCTCGAGCTCCGACAGGACCGTCTGGAAATACATCCCCCCGCTGTAGCGGTGGACGAGATGCTGGAAGCTGCGCCGCTCGCCCTGGACGGGCAGCACGGCCGGCTTGCCGGCGCGGGTCTGGTAGTCCCGATCCTCGTACCACCCCGTGAGGACCCGTGCGGCGCGGTGCAGCTGCGTGGTGCTGCGGGGGCGGAAGTCGCCTTCCTGCGGCGCCGCCAGGATCTCCGGCAGCACGCTGCGGTTGATTCCCGTGACCACCGCAAGCCGGGAGAACGTCACCCGTTCCCCCTGCTGCTCGAGGTATTCGGCGGCGGCGTGCGCGTATACGCGATCCAGGATCGCCTTCAGTTCGCCGGCGCTCACCCCGAAGCGGATGAGAATCCGGACGAGCGGGTACAGGACCCGGCGGCACAGGTGAACGAGGGCGGAACGGACTTCGGATTGCATGGCGAAACCCCGCGGGTTAGCTCGTGAGTCGTCCGACTCGGGCGTCCGCTGATTCGCGCCAGCCCTCCGTCACAAGCGGCCGGACTTGCATCTCGACCGTGGCTGTGCGATTTTTACCCCAAAAGTATAACACCGTTGGCGCTCGGTTTGTCGCGGTGCGATCGAAGTTCAGGACGGACGAGAGCAGAGGTCCGGTCCGGGAGGGGTCAATGGAGTACGTGAATGGAGCCGCGCCGCAGGGGTCGCATCGGGCCATTTTCGATGTATTGCGCCCCATTGTCAGAGTCCTGCGCGCCAGCGGGTTCGCCGAGAGCGCCATCCGCTCGGCGGCCGATCAGGCCTGCCGGCTTTACTCGGAGACTCCGGTGCGCGGCGTCTGGCTGGATCAGGGCCGCATCGCCGAACTCGTCGATGTAGTGATGGTATGGTCGCGGGACCCGGATTTCATCGATGAGGCGGGCCTCCCGAGGCGGCTGAGCGTCGGCGGCGGCGCCGCCTCGTTCCCCGCCCTCTTGCGCCGCGCGAGATGCTCCGTTCCGAGCGGCCGGGCGCTTGCCGAGCTGCAGGCGCTCGGCTCCGTCCAGTCGTGCGACCAGGGCCGGCGGGTGCGCCTGTTGTCGAATGTCCTGATTCCCGTGACGGGCAAAGGCTTCGTCGTGCCGCCCATGATCGGCTCGATCCGGCGGTTCGCGGAGACGATCGAGCACAACCTGTGCGAGAACCCCCGGCCCGGCGAGGGCCGCATGCACCGCTGGGCGAGCTGTGCAGAGCTCGACCCGCGGCAGCTCGGAGAGGTTCAGCGCTTCGTGCGAGCGAACGGCCAGACGTTCCTCGAAGCAATGGACGAGAAGCTGAGCGCTTGCGCGATGGTTGGCGGGAAGCGGAGCGCCAAGCAGCGGGGGATCACCTATGGAGTGGGGTTGTACGTATTCGTCGAGGAGCCGAGGGGGCACCGGCGCCCGGCCACAAAGCGGCACGGACGCCGGTGATCGGAAGTCAGCGGCGGTCAGTTCGATCCCACGAGGCCGTTTGAGCCTACCAGCCCGTTGGAGCCGACGAGGCCATTCGATCCCACGAGACCGTTCGAGCCGACCAGCCCATTGGATCCCACCAAGCCATTCGA